>JGI996J12353_1000119_pt1 | contig 23483 bp, 20 predicted proteins | sample IntmicLarv5ML5BL_FD_12353 | JGI IMG/M metagenome (IMG submission 12353) | reverse complement strand
ACAATGAAAATAAAGTATGGTGCCGTGAGCCGGGCTCGAACCAGCGACTTCATGATCTTCAGTCATGCACTCTCCCAACTGAGTTACCACGGCGTAATCCCCCCTATGGTCAGTTTTCTATTATAAAGTTTGCTGGCAATCATTCCTTCGGCACTTTACCTTTTGGTACTATTTCTTTGTCTGTTCTTCGTTCCGCTCCCGGTTTCTTAAGTCTGAAGAAGGTGAGGTCCTCTCCTTTTTCCAGTAATACTTTGTGTTTTTCTGAAATGATAAAGGATACCACCGCAAAAACGACAAAACATGAAGCCGCAACGAAAGCTATCGAGACGCGCATACCTTCGTTCTCTGTTATGGATGCAACGCCGAACAGGATCATGATCCCCGCGAGTATGATCGAAAAGACCATTATTGCTTCCCAGAGAATGTCGTTACGCATGATCACTCTGCCCTTTGCTCCTCTCCCTGTTCTTCGTTTTGCTCTTCTTCACCGTCTGACACTATGGGCTGGACCGCGGTTATCTTGTCGTCGTTACGCATATCCATGATCCTCACGCCTTTGGCATTGCGACCAGTTTCACGTATCTCGTCGATCTTCATGCGTATCATTTTGCCTTGTTTACTTGTCACCATCAGCTGATCGCCGTTGACCACTTTCCTAACAGATACCACTTTACCGTTCCTTTCGTCCGTCTTTATCGTTATAACGCCTTTTGCACCACGGCGGGTCCGACGATAATCATCGACCTCGGATATCTTACCGTAGCCGTTCTCGGTCACCGTGAGCAGTTTATCCCCCGGCCTGACGACCGCCATGGATACCACGCTGTCATCGGAACTCAAGGTCATTCCCTTGACCCCCATCGTATCTCTTCCGGTGGAACGCACATCGGATTCATTGAAACGAACTGCCTGTCCGCATCTTGTCGCAAGTATGATCTGTTCGTCACCATCGGTAAGAGCGGTTTCGATTAGTTCGTCACCGCCCTCCAGTTTTATTGCTTTGATACCTTTGTTCCTTACATTGCTGTACGCACTGAGGCTGGTCTTCTTCAGGAGGCCGTTCTTTGTGCAGAACGCAAGGTAAACATCCTCGGGGAAGTCATGCACACAGATCGTGTTCTCTACCATCTCGCCGGGCTCCAGATCCGACAACAGATTGACTATCGGTTTTCCTTTGGACTGTCTGCTTCCCTCAGGTACTCTATACCCTTTGAGCCAGTGCAGCCTTCCGCGGTTCGTTATGAACATCAGATAATCGTGGGATGAGGTCACGAACATACTGGAAACATGATCCTCTTCTTTTGTCTGCATACCCAAAAGCCCCACGCCTCCGCGGGCCTGCTGTCTGTATGTATTGAGAGGTATCCTTTTCACGTAGTTGTCTCCGGAGATCGTTATAACTACGTCTTCCATCGGGATCAGATCTTCTTCATCAATATCCAAAGCGTTCTCATTGATGATCGTCTTGCGTTCATCACCGTAAGAATTCTTCATTTCCGTTAACTCTTCTTTGATGATGTTCCTGACCCTGGATTCGTTCTCCAGGATATCCCTGAGATCCTTCATCGTCTCTATTAGGGCATCATATTCTTCCTTCAGAGAGTTTATCTCCAATCCCGTGAGTTTCTGAAGCCTCATATCCAATATGGCCTTCGCCTGTTCCTCATCAATCGATAGAAGATTCCTCAACCCTTCGTTTGCCTCTGCCGCATCCTTGGATGCGCGGATGAGAGCGATCGTCTCATCTAGCATATTCAGAGCTTTCATCAATCCTTCCAAGATGTGATATCTCTTCTCGGCCTGTTCAAGATCGTACTGCGTTCTCCTGACAATGACCTCTTTCCTGTAGTCGATGTAGTATCCGATCATCTCCTTCAGACCGAGGACGGTCGGCTTGTTGTTCACCAGCGCGAGATTAATTATACCGTAAGTTATTTCCATCTGGGTCCTTTTAAAGAGATTCTCCAGAACGACATTATCTATCGCATCCCTGTGAAGTTCTATGACCACTCTCATACCGTTTCTGTCGGACTCGTCGCGAAGGTCTGTTATGTCTTCCAACACTTTGTTCTTGACGTGTTCGGCTATCGCTTCCACAAGCGATGCTTTGTTGACCTGATACGGAAGTTCATCGATTATTATGCTTGACTTTCCATTAGAAAGCTCTTCGAAATGGGTGTTTGCCCTGACCTTGATCTTTCCTCTTCCGGTGGTGTACGCCGAGATTATCCCGTTGATGCCGTATATTGTTCCTCCGGTGGGGAAATCCGGACCTTTGATGAACTGCATGAGATCGTATACTTCCGCCTCGGGGTTATCGATCGTATAGATTATCGAGTCGCATACTTCGGTCAGATTGTGCGGTGGCATCTTTGTCGCCATTCCCACTGCGATACCGTCTGATCCGTTCACCAGCAGGTTGGGGAATTTGGCCGGAAGAACACTGGGTTCCTTAAGTGAGCCGTCAAAGTTATCCACGAAATCCACTGTATTTTTTTCCAGATCCGCCAAAAGGTCGCTGGATATCTTTGAGAGTCTGGCTTCGGTGTAACGCATTGCCGCGGGAGAATCTCCGTCGACGGATCCGAAATTTCCTTGACCGTCTACCAACGGATATCTTAGGGAGAACGACTGTGCCATTCTTACCATTGCCTCGTACGCAGCTGAATCTCCGTGTGGATGGTACTTACCCAGCACTTCTCCGACGACCCTTGCCGATTTCTTGTGGGGTCGGTTGTACGGCAATCCCAATTCGGACATTGCGTATAGGATCTTCCTGTGAACCGGCTTAAGTCCATCCCTTATGTCGGGAAGAGCACGTCCCACTATGACACTCATTGAGTAATCTATGTAGGATCTCTTCATCTCCTTCTCTATGCTCTGAGGTATGATCTTTTTCTCTCCGTCCATGATATCACACATCCAGGTTGATCACTTCGTGAGCATGTTCGATGATGAATTCCCTTCTCGGCTCCACATCATCACCCATCAGTATCGAGAACAGCTGATCCGCCAACATCACATCCTCTATCTCCACTTTCTTCATCACACGGGTATTCGGATCCATCGTGGTCTCCCAAAGCTGTTGGGGATTCATCTCTCCGAGACCTTTGTATCTACTGACATTCGCGCCCGTTCCGAGTTCTTCGACAGCCTTTGCCATCTCGTCCTCTGTGAACGCGTATATCTCTCTTTTTCCTTTGTAAACTCTATACAAAGGCGGCATAGCCAGATAGACGTGTCCGTGTTCGATGAGCGGCTTCATTTGTCTATAGAACAACGTCAAAAGAAGTGTTGCTATGTGGGCTCCGTCCACATCGGCATCGGTCATGATAACAACATTGTGATATCTTATCTTAGTTACATCGAACTCTTTTCCGAGACCGCCTCCTATGGCGATGGTCAGGTTCTTTATTTCCTCATGGTCCAGCAGTTTGTCGGGACGTGCCTTTTCCACGTTCAGGATCTTACCACGGAGAGGAAGTATTGCTTGGAACGCACGGTCCCTTCCCTGTTTGGCACTTCCGCCTGCAGATTCTCCCTCCACGATGTATAGTTCACATTTTGCCGGATCCCTTTCCGAACAATCCGCGAGTTTTCCGGGAAGGCTCGACGATTCCAGAACACTTTTCCTTCTGGTAGCATCTCTTGCCTTTCTTGCCGCTTCCCTTCCTTCGAGAGCGGATATCCCCTTCCTCACTATCAATGTCGCTACAGCAGGGTTCTCAAGCATGAATTCCGCGAGTTTTTCGTTCATGAACGAGGACACCGCGCCCTGGGCCACACTGCTTCCCAACTTGGCTTTAGTCTGACCCTCGAACTGCGGATTCGCCATTTTTATGCTTATAATCGCTGTAAGTCCCTCTCTCACATCGGTTCCCTCGAGTGTCGTATCCCTGAGAAGGTTGTTCGCTTTACCGTAATCATTCACCGCCTTTGTCAGGGCGGTTCTGAATCCCGTCAGATGGGTTCCGCCTTCCGGCGTATGGATCGTATTGACAAAAGAATCGATCGCTTCGTGATATCCGTCCGTATACTGCAGCGCGATATCTATCATGATCTCATTCCTTTCTCCGGACATCGCTATCGGCTTGTCGTGAATGGGTTTCTTTGTTCTGTTGAGATACTGAACGAACTCAGACACTCCGCCGTCATAATGGAACAACTCGGATTTTCCCGTTCTTTTGTCCTCAAAAAATATCGTAGCTTCTTTGTTGAGGAATGCCTGGTTCCTAAACCTGTTCTGAAGCAGATCGTATTCGAATTCGACTGTCTCGAATATCGTGTCGTCCGGAACGAATGTTATGGTAGTACCTGTCTTGTCAGATGTACCTATCACTTCAACAGGACCGTCCGGTATACCGATCTTGTATGATTGACGGAATACCTTGCCTTCTCTCTCCACAGTCGCGACCAACGTCTTAGAAAGAGCGTTAACGACCGAAACACCGACGCCGTGAAGACCTCCGGATACTTTGTACGAATTGTTGTTGAACTTCCCTCCCGCGTGGAGATCCGTCAAACACATTTCAAGGGCATCCTTTCCTTCTTCCTTGTTCATTCCCGTAGGGATCCCTCTTCCGTCGTCATTAACGGTGATCGACCCATCTTCATTGATGAATATGCTTACTTTCGTGGCGTATCCCGCCATGGCCTCGTCAATACCATTGTCGACAACCTCATACACCAAATGATGAAGCCCTCTTGCATCAGTACTTCCGATATACATTCCCGGTCTTTTCCTGACCGCTTCCAATCCCTTCAAGGCAACAATGCTGTCTGCATCGTATAGCCCCTGCTGTTTGTTCCCATCCATCTCTAAGACTCCTTTGATAAACGTACTGCGTATGCGTGCGCACTATATATACGCGCGTATGGACCTGCCAGAAAGATGTGCCTTGTGTTCACACCGTCTGATACGAACAAACCATGATATAACGAAAAACCATCACACCCATCAATGAGCACCATTATGGAAGAGGCCCGCAGAGGCATTACCCCTTTGATAAGAAAGATCGCCGAAAAAGAGAAAGTGAGCGAGGAATATATCAGGAACGGAATAGCCTCGGGACGCTTGGTCGTACCCTGCAATCCCGTCCATGATCCCATCCCGTCCGCGATCGGCGAAGGATTGTCCGTGAAGATCAATGTCAATCTGGGAACATCCAGGGACATTGTGGATCTTGATAGCGAGTTGAGAAAACTTGATATCGCAATAAAATACGGCGCAGATGCGGTAATGGACCTCAGTACAGGCGGAGACATCGACCATATCAGACGTACGCTCATAGACAAATGTCCCGTGATGATCGGTTCGGTCCCCATATACCAAACAGGATTGACCGCGGCAAGAAAAGATGCCGTGGTCGAAATGACCGAGGACGATATATTCAACGGCATCGAGAAACACGCAAAGGACGGAATGGATTTCATGACCGTTCACTGCGGAATAACGAAAGAGAGCGTAAAGTGGCTGAAAAAGACAGACCGTCTGACCGATGTTGTTTCCCGCGGAGGTTCGTTCCTTACGGCATGGATCCTTCACAACGACGAAGAGAATCCTCTATTCAAGAACTTTGATTATCTACTTGAGCTTGCAAGAAAATATGAGTTCACTCTTTCCCTCGGCGACGGCTTCAGACCCGGTTGCATACGTGATGCATCAGACCCCGCCCAATTCTCTGAATTAATGACTCTGGGTCATTTGGTAAAACGGTCTCGTGAAGCCGGTGTTCAAAGCATGGTAGAAGGGCCCGGACATGTGCCTTTAGATCAAGTTCCCATGAATGTAAAGTTGGAAAAAGAACTCTGTTACGGCGCGCCTTTCTACGTGTTGGGTCCACTCGTGACGGACATCGCTCCGGGATATGACCACATCGTTGGGGCGATCGGCGGAGCAGTCGCAGCACAGCATGGAGCGGACTTCCTATGTTATCTTACTCCCGCTGAGCACCTATCCCTTCCAGACGAAGATGATGTCAGAGAAGGAGTCATAGCATCGAAGATCGCCGCTCACGTCGGAGACCTGTGCAGAGGGATTGGATTGGAAAAAGATACAGACATGGCAAAGGCCAGGAAGAAATTGGATTGGAATGCCATGTATGACGTATGTATCGATCCGGAAAAAGCAAAACGTTACAGATCCAGAGGATGCACCAAAGAAGAAGACGGTTGTTCCATGTGCGGAGATGTCTGTGCCGTGAAGATCGTCAACAAATACCTCATAAAAAACATCGGCAACAAACACGAGGATTGCTGAAATGAACAAAATGAAGAAGAGGAGACTATTCACAGCATTCTGCATGGCGTTGCTGATGTCGTGTTGCATGTCTTTCGTAATGACCTCTGTCAACGTCGGCTTCGTCCCACATTTCTTCAGTGCGTGGTTGAAAAGCTGGGCAATAGGTTTCGTTGTCGCTCTACCTCTGGCTTTGATACTACCGCCGTTGATCCAAAGATTGGGATCGAAACTGAATCTCTTTGTACTTGATGAGTAACCATGGATCGATTAACAAAAACATGAATTGGAAATGGAGCCACTGGAGGGAATCGAACCCCCGGCCTACAGTTTACGAAACTGCCGCTCTACCTCTGAGCCACAGTGGCATTGAGTCTGCTGATTGAAACAACAGATAAAAAGGTTTACTTTCTGTATTTAGGAAACATATCCCTGAATACCACCGCATCTTTCTCGATCAGGGGAGATTCACATATGAAAGTACAATCTCTTTCCACATCACTCAAAACCTCAGCCAGATACTGCATGTCAGGATCCTTTTCGCTTAACGGAAGATGAGATATCTCTCCTTTTTCTCCGTATTTAATACAGCTTATGTGAAAATGTGCTATTTCTCCGCACAACGGGAAGAATTCGTCGATGAGGGTCTGCATATCGCTCTTCGTTTTCAACATACCGACGCCTCTGGCATGAACGTGTGCAACATCCAATACCGGCCTTACTCCGTCGACAGAATCCATTACCTTAGATATCTCTGCCAACGTACCGAACTGCCCCTTCTTTCCCATTGTCTCAACTCCGAGGATCACGTCCTTTATTCCTTCGTCATCCATCATCTCTTTGCAGATATTGAGCCCGTGTATGACAGAATCCATGGCTGTTCCCGGCGATTTTCCGTAAGATGCTGCGTGTATCACTATTATGTAAGCTCCGAGATCGTGGGCCGCGTGAACGGTATCCATGACCCACTGCACGCTTTTTTCTCGCGTCTCCTGAGTTTCTGAATTGAAACTTATGAAATACGGAGCATGACAACTGAGCCTGATGTCCAATTTCTTTGCTTCTTCTCCCACCGCTTTCGCTCGTTCGGAGCTTATTCTGGCCCCTCTGACGAACTCGACCTCCAACGCATCCAAACCCAATTCCTTGGTGTAACGAAGAGAGCCTTCGGGAGTTTTTCCCGCACTGGGGTATCCTGCAGGTCCAAAACGCATATTCCTCGAACGTCCTACGGATATTTCTTTTTTCTCGAATCCTGTAAATATGGAGTTGAAGATACGCGGATGTGCAAATACATCTTGATGTCTCGCTCGATCCCACGCTGGGCTGCGGTCAAGCACACCGCTGGAGAAGATCCGATGGTAAATGGAATGGGGTCATCGGTGACAAAATAGTTACTCTGGCACAATCCAAACAAGGTTTCGAATGTGAAGGCTGTGATGATCGAAAGCTCATACTTTCATACTTCAGAAGCGATGACGATCTTGATCATATAATCTCAGAAATATCGAAAGCGGATCCATATGTTGCAAAACTTGCCCGGTCATGTCCGGGGATGCGTATACTCAAACAGAACGAATGGGAATGTCTGGCAACCTATGTCCTCGCCACCAATGTCAACGTGAAACGTATCGCAAAAATGACAGAATCCGTCTGCGATCAATTCGGAAAGGATCTGGGAGAAAGAAGAGCCTTTCCCACTCCGAAGGAGATCTTAGACGGCCGGGAAAGGATTGGCGAATGTAAGCTCGGATTCCGCGAGAAAAGATTCGTAGAACTTGCAGAAAGGACCGAGAACAGGGAGATAGATCTTGATGCGATATCCGAAATGGATTATGAGGAATGCATCAAGGAACTAATGACCATCAACGGGGTTGGACCCAAGGTAGCGGACTGCGTCGCCCTGTTCGGATTCGGACACGTGGAGGCTTTTCCCATAGATGCGAGGATATCGAAATGTTTGGAAAATATCTACAACAGAACGGGAAATTACAGAGAATTATCCGCCTTCGGCCGAAATCTGTTCGGAGCCTATGCCGGTTATGCGCAGGAATTCCTCTATCACAGCAACAATATCGTTATCTGATCTCATGCTCCTGGATTCGTCTTCAGATAGAATTCGGAAATATCCCATTCTTCGTCTTCGGATGAACGTTTCTCCTCTATCCTCACACCGAGCGATCTTGCCACATCCTTGATGAATTTACGGGCCTTCTCGTTCCCCTTGAATCCGTCAACCTTCGATCCGGAAGAGGATATCTTGCCTGCGAAACTTCCTATTATGTTCGTGCCTTCAAAGATAACGCATTCGCTTGATCCACATTCTTTCTTTATAGCATCCCGCAGATAGAAGTGGAGATTATCTTGAGTATTCAGAAGGAACATGTCTGTGAATATCTCTGGTTCGACATCCTTGTCTTCCTCCAACATCCACATAAGCGTCGAATCATCCTTGATCAAGAATCCTTTAACAAGGAATTTTTCCCCTTCCAATTCCGCCAATATTTGCCGGACCGTACCCATTCTCAATCCCGTGAATTGAGATAGTCCCTCAGCAGAGAATATCCCAAAATCCTTGAAATGAGTTCTGATTATCTCTTTTATTGCTTCTTCTCTCGTGTATCTGGAAGAAGGCACGACAAAATAGAAAGAATCCATATCTTGGCATATCATCGATGCTTTCGAGAGTTCGCCTACCGTTTCCAATGTTTTCTCTTCCGATAATCCTGAGATTGCGAGTATCTCTTTTCTTGAAACAGGCTGTCTGTCCTTTATCAGCCTGTAGATAGAGTTCATCTCCTCTGTGACGTCCCCCTCTTTGGCTGAACGTATGATAGGTGCGAACTCCTGCGTTGTATATCCCACGAATCCCGGAAGCAGGGACATTTTGACAAGATTTCCTCTTCCGAGCAATTTCTTGAACGGTATCCTCTGAAGGACTCGGGTGACCATCTCTTGGTCGTTCCTTATGTATCCTCTTGCTTGAACGGCCTGTTCGATGGTATGGTACCTGCAGGTCTTACCAACCTTTTGCCTGCAGAACACATAACTCATCCATTCGTCATCGCCCATCGTTTTCGTTATGAATTCGCCTTTTGCGTAGAATCCGTTCACAAACTTGTATCCCTTTTCTGTCAGGACCTTCGCCATGTCTTCTTCGAGTTGCGAGGCGTCCTTACCCAGGATCTCTCTCACCCTTACAACGTCTACTCCTTTCATGTTGAAGAATCTCATCAGTTCATCCACTGCGTCCAATACTTCTGGAAGATAATCCGGATTATCGATGTCTATTCCCCTGACCTCTATGCAGCCGGACATTTCCCATATCTCGAGTGCCCCGATGACATTGTTCCCTTTGGTAACGGGATATATCCATCTGTCCCCGTATCTTGCCGAGAGTTCGGACCATTTTGAACCCAGGTCCGGATCGTACAGTGAACGTATCCTTATCTTTTCGGTAAGTTTTTTCGATTTTTTGAGTTTCGGTATCTCATCGGACATCACATACATCTGATTCTGTCCGCCACCCACGAATATTATTTCCGCGTTGATGTTCTTCACGACTTCCTCGATCTCTTCAACAGAAATACCCAGCAGGAAACGTAACGCCTGTGCGGGTATCGGCCCGTACGATCTTATGCATCCTTTCACAAGATCTTCTGTCGGATCCTTTTCGGGTATTTCCGGGCGGTATACTTCATACGTGTTCTCAGTCCCCCAATCCTCCCTTTCGCTGAACGCTCTTACCACAAGCAACGATCGATCCAATCTTTGAATTGATTCTTTTATCGTGTCCTTTTCCATACGGGTCTCGCTCACCAGCTGCCTCATGGTAGCCTTCCCCATTCCGTCAATGACATTCAGAAGATCCTTATCTGCTTCCGTGATCTCTTCGTGCCTGAGCTTTGCGAGCCGAGCTCCGTCCTCCGCGAGTACATAACGTACCTTTCCTCGGACGAATCTTCCAAGAAGCAGTCTGCCCGATTCCCTCATCATATGCCAGTCGTTGAGTTCGAAACCTTTGACCCTGTTGAATACATCGATTTCGCTTCCCGCCGACCCGTAGAATTTGAAAAATGCCTCGATTGTATCGAAGGACTCTCCTTTGGTCCTTCTGTATTCTTCGACTGTGTCATAATCAAAAACGTTTTCCTTACCTGCCCTCAGCCTTATGCGGTCGATGGTCTTCATGTACTGCGGATTCTCGGATATCAGGAACTGACCCTTTACCGCATCCTCACTCTTCACAAGGGAATCCAAAGCGGAATGTGCTTCCTCGTCTGTTATCGATAACGAGAAAGAAACCTCCGGAACAGTGGCCGGGGCAAAACATTCCAGATACCTTGCGACTATCTCGTCCAGGCATTTGTTCTTATCAAGCTTCGGGTAATTCGCTTTCGAGAAATACCACTTATTGTTGGCCGTGATATCCGTTCTTGTGACGAGATACATCGATTCCAGTTTCCTCACAGACCTGAACGTTACATCCTCGCTGATCTCCAAGGCCGCAGTGATATCACTAAGTGCGGTCCTGTCTTTGATATGATCATACACCTTCTGATCCACTTCATTGAGCTCACGTATCTTGGCCGTCGCCGACGCGTACACCGGGATCTCAGACATCGCCATGATATGAGGTTCGTCCATGAAGACCGTCCCGATCTTCCCCTCCTTCAGCAACTCCCTTATCCACTCGTCGACGACTTTTTTGTCTTCGTCCGAATATGAATAGATGTTGCGGCCCCTTTCCCTTATGGCCTGAAGCGGACCAGTGCGCATCAACAGCGGAACGATATCTGTCTTTGACATCACCCTTCCGATCTTCTGTCGGAAATACGGTATGACTGTATCCTCATCGAACTCGAAATCCCTAACCGAATCTCCCAATGCGCGGTGAAGCACCTTACGGTGCAACTCCTTCAGTAATTCAGATCTGTCTTCCATCAACACTATGTCAGAGAATCCTGAGAGGATTATCGAATGCGCGAACGGAGACGGCGTTCCTGAGAAATTTTGAACAACCACTCCCATTTTGCCGTTCTCTATCATCTCGAGTACCTCTCTGGCACTCATGATATCCATGTCATCTTCCAAGACCTCTCTGTATGTCTCTTCTATGACCGGCGCATTTTCCATGTCTCCTAGCATATCCAAAAGATACGATGACCGCACCTGCTGTCTGTTAACGGATATCGGACGGCCCAGATAGTTCCTGAGAATCATGAAACTGCGTGCTGCCGTGTGTCTGAATCTTAATTTGAATATCTCAGAATCCTTTATCGCTTTTCTTAGTATGGATTCTATTTCACGCGATGTCAACAGATTCGGAATATCCGACAAATTCATTTTTCGGGGTGTTCCGATCATGAAGTTATCATCCGACATAGTGACGGAAACGTTTGCTCCGAGAATGTTCGACATCTTGTACGCATAACCTCTGGAAAGAGCATCGTTTACCCTGCGCCCGAAGGGGAAATGGAAAATTATCCTTTGATTTTCGGAAGGATCTATGTACTCTTCTATGACGAGCCTGTCGGAATCAGGTATCATTCCCGCCACAGCTTTTTGTTCTCTGAAATAAGATATTAGACTTCTTGCCGACCCTTCATCAATATCGAATTCCTCGCTTATTTTCGGGATCAGTTTATCAATATCCTCATCCAGCATATTGGACATCTCTTTCCTGAACACTGCCACATCCATCGACAGGTCGAAACTTCTCGGAAGCATTTCCCCTGCCCATGACGGTACGGTAGGCTTGCGTCCGCTCGCTTCTTTCACATGCGCGACCATACCCTTGGACCTTACAAACTCCAAAGATCTTCCGCCCAATACGAATACATCGCGAGGTGCGAGTCTCTCCACGAATTTCTCGGATAACTCGCCCGCCGTGGAACCGTGGTGTGTGACCACGCGGTAATTGGCTTCCTCGGGAATGGTTCCCAGGTTCATGAGATATATCATCCTGGCACCTTTCTTTCTTCCGAATTGATTCTCGTCCACGTCGTACCATATCTTGGAATATACACCTTCATGTTCATCCTTGCTTCCAAGGTATCCGAGCACATCAAGGAAACTGCTCTTCTTCAGATTCCTGTAACAATACGAACCCTTCACGATATTGAAGGCTTCGTCCACATCCCATCTTTGGTCAAGACTCATCCCAACGACGGTCTGCGACAGAACATCCAGGCAATCCTCTGGGATTCCGACCCTGTCTATATCTCCTCTGTGAGCCGCACGGCACATGACCGCGCATTCCACCAGATCATCCGGATCGAAGACTATGAGGCGCCCCTTTGCGACCTTTCCAAAACTGTGACCGCTTCTTCCGATCCTCTGCAACCCTTTCGCGACCGACTTAGGAGAACCTATCTGGCACACCAGATCCACGGATCCGATGTCTATACCTAATTCAAGGGACGTGGACGATACCACGCACTTGATCTCTCCGCGTTTCAGACGCTCTTCCACATCGAGTCTGGTCTCTTTGCCGAGAGAACTGTGATGAACCTCGACACTTTCCAATCCTCTTTCTTTGAGCTTGTAGACAACGCTTTCGGCACCCGACCTTGTGTTGGTGAACACCAGTGTTGTCTCATGATCATCGACCAGTTCTTTCAGCGTATCATACATCATGGAATTCACGATGTCGGAGGAGAGTGTGGTCATATCTTCTGTTGGACAGATGACCTGCAGATCCAATTTTTTCTTGGAATCAGCTTCGATAAGAGTGACATCCCTTATCGAACTATCAAGATTGCATCCGACCAGATAACCCGCTATCGCCTCTATCGGCGCCAATGTTGCGGACAACCCGATCATCGAGAACTCTGTATCGCAGTGATGACGCAATCTTTCAAGAGTAAGTGAAAGGAATGCTCCTCTTTTCGAATCGCATATATCGTGTATCTCGTCCAGTATCACCCATTCGACATTTTTGAAACTCTCTTTGAATTTAGGTGCTGCAAGAATCAACGACAACGATTCCGGAGTGGTGATCAGTATGTGTGGAGGATGACGGACCATCTTCTGTCTCTCGCTCTGCGAAGTGTCTCCCGATCTTACCGCAACGCGTATATCCGGTACGTTGAGGCCGTGGGCCACCGCGACATCCCTCATTTCCTTGAGCGGAGTATTGAGATTACGATTGACATCGTTGGCGAGAGCCTTGAGAGGCGAGATATAAATGCAGTAGATCTTTTCCTCCAAACGGCCTTCAGAGGCATATTTTGTAAGTTCGTTGATTATACTCGTAAACGCCGTTAAGGTCTTACCCGATCCCGTCGGAGAAGAAACAAGCACATTTTTCCTTGAATGTATTGCAGGAATAGCTTTGGCTTGCGGCTCCGTAAGCCCTGTGAATTTCTCATTAAACCATGTGGAGATCAATGGCTCCATTTGAGTCATTACCTCTTCCATTGTATGCGTCCTATTGACTCGTTCTATCGTTCCCATTATAAACAGCTAGACCTTACAATAAAGTTGTATTTATTTTATCCGTAGGTAAGCATAAAGTGACCGCCTGTTTTACTTCGAAAAATGTATTATCTACGGAAAAGATAATATGCATGAGAGTGTGATTGAAACCTGATGAAGAAAAGAATCGTACTGGCAATCTTCGCGGTCGCATTACTGTCCTTCACACTATCCGCCGCGTCGGTCGATGGCGCGGACAATGAGCCTGCACAATTCCACATAAACGGATATATTTTAGAAGCGGGGCGGAACATTCCGAAATCAGACGTGACGGTCACTCTGAAAGATTCCCTCGGAAATATTCGCTCAGTCACCACGGATCAGTCTGGATTCTTTTCTTTGCCGGCACAGACCAATTTGAATCTTCAAATAATGTTTGAAGCACATGGATATTCTCTAATATCGTGTCCTTACACGGCGGCATTGCCGGGAACAGATTTTCTAAGTTTGGATTTATCCAAAGCGAGTTATAATTCCATCACACGCACTTACACGATAACTTCCGACATCGCAGGTCTTCAGTGTGCGATCATGAGTGCAACGGCAGGGAAGATTACAGGTACGGTCTCTTACAACAACGGTACCGTCGACGGCGCAACGATAACATTGCGTGCCCTTACGGACGGTCCGGCCTACACCGCAACCACAGATTCCAAAGGATTCTTCGAGATCAGCTGTCCGATTGGTTCATACACACTTGTTGTGAACCGCACTGGATTCGAAGCAAGCGTTCCTTTGGCGGTGGAGATCAGCCGAAACGATAACATTCAATCAATAACTCTGGAAAAGAGCGATGTGAACAGATACATGGGACTCGACCTTGCTCATCTCCTCATGCTGATCGCCGTCTGTGTAGGTATATCCCTTGCCGCTTTGGCTTGGATGTTAAGCAACCGCATGAACCGGTCCGACCGCCCCGGTATCATTGATGACAGCATAGATGAAGAAGAGGACACCATTAGGCATCCTTGATCAGCGAGGCCTTTACGTTATCATACAAACTGTTTCCTTGGGCATCCATCGCAACGATCAACGGCCCCAATCTTTCTGTATCGAACTTCCAAAGGGCCTCGGCCATACCTAGATCCTCCCATTCCACGCCGACCACTCTAGAGATCGCTTCTGCCAGAGAAACCGCCGCACCGCCTGTAGCTGCAAGATAAACACAACCATGTTCACTCATGGCCTTGCCTACATCCTTGCTCATTCCCCCCTTGCCGATTATCGCTCTGATCCCGAATGCCCTTATCATTTCTGATTCAAGAGAATTCATTCTGGCACTGGTGGTAGGTCCCGCCGATATCGCTATCCATCCCTTTTCACTTTTTTTCATGAGCGGTCCGCAGTGGTAGAGTACAGATCCCGCGATAACTTCCGGGACCTCCTTCTTTTCTTTGAGATATTCGAGGGCGCGGATATGCATCTCATCCCTGCCCGTGATCACCTGTCCCGAGAGGTATACTATATCGCCCAATTTCAAAGATCTTGCATCATCTTCACTCAGAGGAGTTCTTAATTCAATCATATTTCCGCCCCCTGCGAATATTCCACACTGTCGTCGGTTATCCTTGCGGAAGCTCTCCTTGTCGCCCAGCATCCTATGTTCACAGCCACCGGAAGACTGGCGGTGTGACAGTATGCAGTTTTTACTCTAACCCCCAGAACGGTCGTTGAACCTCCGAGCCCCATCGGGCCCAATCCACTGCTGTTGAGTTTCACGAACAGATCCTCTTCGAGTTCCTTCAGTATCGGTACCGGATTCTCCTCATCCAACGGTATCAGCAACGCCTCTTTTGCCATAGCCAGACAATCATCCGCTGTTCCTCCGATACCTACTCCGACTATGCTCGGAGGGCAGGGTTTCCCGCCTGCGTTCAGAACGGAATCCACAACGAATCTCTTCACGCCATTGATACCGTCCGAAGGATTCAACATTTCCAGTCTTGTCATATTCTCGGAACCTGCGCCTTTCAAAAGGACCGATATCTCGGTAAAATCGTCATTGGTCGGGATAAAATGAATGACCGGCATTCCTTTACCCATATTGTTGCCTGGATTCTCCCTTGTTATTGGGTCGACCGTATTTGGTCTCATAGGGATTGACTCTGTAGCCCTCTTGAGTCCGGCCGCTATTTCGTCCCTTATAGAGTTGCTGAATCTCCCCTTCACGTAGAATATCGGGATCCCGGTATCCTGACACATCGGTTTACCCATGAATTCCGCTTTTTTCACGTTATCCATTATGGCCCCCAGCTGTACATACGCGGTTTTGTTCGTTTCCCACGCAGCGGCTGCCTCCAGCGCCCATCCGATGTCTTTAGGCAATTTTGTATTGGCAAGTTTCAGCAGATTCACCACAACCTGCTCGACGGGCTCAGGCAATCTCTTCATAATATCCTCATATCATTCCAACAAAAAACCATTACGGTACGTAGTAGAGAATATCATCTATTTCAGTTACGCTCACCGTCTCCCCTATCTCAGATTCCGGAGGTATCCTGACATCCGAAGTCAAGTAGTTACGTGGGTCCATGACCTGTATCTCGTTCTCCGATCTACTGATGACCGTCGCAACCCGCAATACATTCCCTTTTTCATGTATCTTGAATGTAGGCATATCGGATCTTCGGACAGACCTCTCTCTGAAATTCATGAGATCGATTATCTTGCCTCCGTTGCTGCCAACTCTCTGAAGCTTATAGTACGCTCCTTCGAATATCACAACATCTCCGATGTGGAAATCCGGCAGGCGAACCAAGTACGTTATACGGTACATGTCCTGTCCGTCATCGGTCTGTCCAACCAATTTAGCGGATTCCTTGGTCTCCGCACAGTATGTATCAGAAAGGTCCTTTGCCACTGCCTTACCCAAGGAGATCGATGAAAGGTATACATCCAATCCTCCCTGAACGATCTCGATCTTGGTGATGAATATGTGTCTGTTGTTCCTCGCTTGATTATCTACGTAATTCTCGACACGCGTCAAGGCTTCTCTTCCGAGATCTTGCGGCAATTCCTTCGCACCGGACCGGATCTGCACTATGGATTCGTAATAATTCCCAAGCTGTCTGGAACATCGCTTACAAACAGTATTCTTCAATCTGACTGTCGTGGATGCCGTATCAGCCGCCGTACACCCGGAGATATCCAATCCCGCCTCAACGGTAACAACAAAATTCACCGGGTCGTGTTCTACCTTCATAACTCCGACGTCAACGATCTTTGCTTCTTTTATTACCATCAATTCGTTGACAGCAGCATCTTCTATCGCTGTATCGATATCCTTTTGGATCCATCGATCCTTGACCTGTATCTCTCCACAATTAGCACATGTGAAAAGGTCCACATGATGAGGCAGTGTCATCAACTTGCGTCCGTCAAGGAAACAGTCTATGCACAATCCGTTGATGATGTTATCTATCTCGACGCCGCATTTCACACAGAATGTCACATTACCACCGCTTGTGCGTGTTTCACATCGCCGATGATCATTACATTGTCCTCTGATATCAGACCCGCACGCACCGCTATTTCGACAACCTCGTTCCCGACAAGATTCATTATTGTGACCGATTTTGTTCGCTCAATGAATATCTCTTCGGTTATCCTCTCTCCGCCGTAAAATCTCTCGGATACAGTTATCTTTGCCCCGTTTCCTCTGAACGTCATGCCGAGTATTCCCTCGTCGCATGCTGCCAGTATCCTTTCTTTTTCGTGAACGTGTATTCTTGCGGATATCATCTCATGTCCTCCTGTAGTATCCTGTCCTCGGAGAGAACAGTGTTCCGTCATTCATCATCATGCTCAATTTCTTCCTTATCTCGTCCTCGGGGATCCCTTCGCCCTGAGCCTGGATTATCAGGTCTTCCTCGAATGCTCCCTCTGTACCGAATTGGTTCACAATGTTCAACAGTATCTTCAACGTATCTCTGTCCTTCTTCACTATACCGGACGAGATATTATCTATGTCCCAGCTGCCGCCGTTGGGTGCCAATATCTTCCCAAGATAGTATTCAACGAGATTGACCGCACGATTCGCATCGTCCTCTTCAACAATAGGGCTCAGCCTCATTCTGGCGGAAGCTTCAGACAAACGCACGAATGCTTCCAACTGTCTTGCTGTGATCGGCACCGAATCGTTCTCTCCGGCTCCCATGGCCCTTATCCTGAGGTAGTTATCCTCTATTATCGCAACCGCCTTATCCGACATTATCGGCACTATGCGTTTGGAATATGCCACATATTTTCTCAGAATATCTGCTTCAAAGACCGGCCGCACGTTAGATGTGTCCTCTCTGATCTTTTTGAGATCGACTCCGAACACCATTGCCGTCTCTTCCTCGACCTGCCTCGCTTCTCCTCTCCTGTGGACTTTCAATATGTGAGTGGTGATGTCGCGATCTGTTTTTGCGTTGGGTTTGTCGGTAAGCACGAATATCAGATCGAAACGAGACATCAATGCCGGAGGCAGATCTATCTGATTCGTTATACTGGCGCCCTCCATCTCGAATCTTCCGTATTTTGGATTTGCTGCGGCCAGCATCGAACATCTGCATTGCAATGTCGCCGTTATTCCCGCTTTTGCAACGGATATCTTCTGCGATTCCATCGCCTCGTGTAGTGACGAACGATCCTGGGTCGTCATCTTATCCAATTCATCGATACAGGCCAATCCTTTATCAGCAAGCACGAGTGCTCCGGCTTCAAGCGTCCATCTTCCGTCCCCAAAATCGTCTTTTACCGCAGCAGCGGTCAATCCCGCCGCGGATGCGGATTTTCCTGATGCGTAGATTCCCCTCGGAGCAAGCATACTCATATACCTTAGGATCTGAGACTTAGCCACTCCGGGATCTCCGACAAGAAGAACGTGCATATCTCCCCTTATCGTCGTACCGTCATCCATTTCTTTGTGACAGCCTCCGAACAACTGTAAAGCGATAGCACTTTTGACCTCGCTCATTCCATGGATGGTGGGGGATATCGAAGCGATTATGTCCTCATATAACCTCGGACTTTTTGACATATTGATGATTGTCAATTCATCCTCTTCGGTTATCTGTATCTCGTCATATTCATGCTCCTGGAATTCGACCGAAAGCACTTCGATGAATATCTCGAATACCGTGGTCTTGTCCCTGTCCTGTTTATCTGCGGATCTTATGATCCCATTGAGAGTTATTCTGTTCCCCGCGGTTATGACTCCCGAAACATCATCTTCCACAAATCCGGTTATCCTTTCAGGCTGTGCGCCTCCTCTCAGTCCTTCCGGGCTTTCTTGTATCTCTATCTTTTGAGTATCGATGTACACGGATCTCTTTCCGTCCAGATCAAAATGTGTGGCTTGTTTGTTGCAGCTTCCATCGGGGTTCGTGCACATCATAGGCTCTTTGATGTATGTTCCGTGTTGCTGCTCCCAGATCTCCGCACCGCACCTTGCACATCTGAAAAGCGCGTGCACCATTCTCGGCCTTACCGTCGTCGCTTTTCTGACGAGTCCTTCGACCGCCACCAATTTACCCAGATGCTTCGATCTGAGCTGACGTATGTCCACTTTAGCATCGCGGGGAAGATTGGTGATCCTGAGATTGACCGTGTTTCGAACATCCCATGTCGGCGGCATCGCCGCTTTGACAGCTTCCTTTCCCTTCCTGAGACACAGATCGGGGTTATCAAGGAAGAACATTGCCAGATCCGTGTTGTAGTTGTCAATGTCCTCATATGTAACATACAAACTCCTCTTCTCAGGATAACTTGAGGCAATATCGGCGAGCATGAGTCTATACTTGCTCTTTCCGAGAATGTCCTCCCACCCTGCCGTGACCTCGCTCTCTTGGAAATTAACGGTCAAGGTGATCCCTGTTCCTTATGCTGACGACACTCTTCGTCAGCCCACCAAATCCAGCCGCCTTTTTCCATAGATATTTCTCCTTTGACATGTCCCGACTTCCTCAATTTTGCCAATGTTTTCGCAATATCGTCAGGGCATCTGTAATTGAACAAATGATCCAACCTTTCACTCGCTTCTTTGGTTGTCAGGCGGTCCTCCCCCAAAGCCGCCCATATAAGCGATAGAACATCGTCAGTCATTGCGCCAACCTAATAGACGGACATGGTACATAAGGGTTGCAGGGCGCATGGAGGGGTTTTATTTCTCCGAGGTTCCGATCACCTGTTCGATATACTCGTTCTGGATCCTGACAACCTCTGCGCTGTCCTTCGCTCCGGCGTAGTCTTCCAGCATGGATTCGTTGAGTCTCATGAATTCCGGGGCCCAATTGAACCTTGTCAAAAATTCCGATGCCTGTTCCCTTTCGCCCAATATCAGCAGGGAAGCCATAACCGCCTCGGCGCTGTTGAGTTCCATCGGTCTCCCCCAATTGATCGGATTTGCCGCCAAAAGATATGGAAGTGCCCTTTCCTCTGCCTTTTTCACTTTGGGGAATTCGTCGATGTTGGTCCAGGTCAGATCCATCACGACCAATCCTCTTTTCGCATACTTCAGATCCGCAGGGGAAAGCGCTTTGTCGGCAAAAGGCGATAGAACGACAGAACCTGACGGTATTGATGAAAGTTTCACCTCTTTTCCAAGATCAAATTTCATCATACGTCTTGCTGTGCACTTCTTCGGGTCGCATTGACATTTGTCGTATATCAGCACCGGGATCATGCACTTACCATTGACCTCAACTTCTCAACATCGCCCATGTTGTCCTTCACCCACGACCGAACGCGTTCGATAAGTTCCGAATAACAATTTGCCAGTTCGAGATCGTCTGTCGCATTGAAATCGGCGGTCGTCCCCATCTCGTGGAGTATCTGTTTTCCTTTCCAGGGAGTTTTTTCGGACCATTCCTTGAACACCGGTTCTCTCAGATAGATAACGATATCGAACGCCGCATCCGCGGGAAGATCGTCCTGATTCCTGAAATCCTTGGATATCTGACGCCTCATATCCTCTCCCATCTGGTACATGACCGAGATCATCTCGCAATCGATGATATCGTGCTCCGGGCCGGCACTGTAGACTTCGTACATCTTATCAAAATAACTTCTGGTGAAATACTCCGCAAGCTGCGAGGTAAGTGTATTCTTCTCATCAACGAACAATACCCGAAGTTTTTTCTCCTGTTTCTTGAACATAATGTTTCATTGATGGGCAAACTCCGTTAAACACTTTCGCAAATTCCTTGGAGATTCGAACATTGTTGCGGAACCAAATACGATTCTCCCGCGCACCGCAAAAAGAATTTTATCGGCCGATATGCATTCTCTTCCATGAACAAGGTCCAATCAAAGATACTTATTGTCCTCGGCATATTGTACGCCGTTTTTTCCCTGTTGATGGTCAAATTTTTCGGCAGTTACAATTTGATCATGGTGTTCATCAGCCTGATAATAGTTGTATTGGGAGTGTATTGGTATCTTAAGAGCCCTAACATCCCAACCACCGAAAGAACCAAAGACGATTATGATGACTTTGTCCGCAGAGCCAACATCCCCGGATATATCCAATATAAGTATGCGGGGGAACGAAAAGGGCTGGTGATATTTGCTCTATCCATCTCTATGCTCGTTTTGTGTGCATTGTTCCTGTGTACTTCCTTCTATATGTACAGCCTGAACGATTTTAACAACAATAATCCGATTGACCGTTACAATCTGATATTTTACTCCTTCATAGGATTCTACTTTTTCTATATCTGGTCGATAATAGATGTCAACGTATACCGTAACCGCATGAACATGTCTGATGAACTCAACTTTTGGGACAGGGGAAGCATCAAGAATACCAAAAGGGCAAAAATAATACTGGTTCTGTTTACAATACTTGCACTGATCGGTCTGACAATCCTGACATTGACCTGAAATGCTTGTCAGAATATCGGTCTTCAGAATTGCACCGGTACGTTAGAACAAAATCATTATAGGTCGTCATACCAGTATAATTACCATGGGTCAACGAGATACTGATAGGGAACTTACATTCGAAGAGCTGTGTGAACTGGTTGACCCCATCGCCAGAAAGCATGGAATGATCCCATTGTATCTCTTTGGATCCAGAGCCAGAAATGAAAGCCACCCGAACAGCGATTATGACTTTTGTTTGGTGGCCCCAAAAGAACACGGGCTCATGAAGATAGATTCATTTTTGTACGACCTGCAAGAAACTCTGAAAGCAAAAGTGGACATTGTTTGCGAAGAAGACCTGCAAACAAAACCGGATCTCATTGAGGAAGTACTGTATGGCCGCAGGATCATTTTCGAAGCGTGATTTGTGCCAGCAAACCAAAATACAATGGCAACCTGAATACCTAATTCAAGTATATGATTCAGATGGAATGGGATTTAGTGGTATTATTTCACAATATGGTTATTGATTTTTGTTTATACAAATCGACCGGAAAAAGTTTATCAATTGGACTTGCGCCCGGAAAAATCCTTAGGGCACAAGTCCAATTGGAGGTTTACTCACCTCATCAATTTCTTTAATACGAAGTAACCGTCCCTTCTGTACGGCTCTGCGTAGATTGCGCGGCAGTGTCCTGTTGAGGAGGGGTACATATAGAACGCTTCGTCCATCTTGCGTTTCACAAGCTTTCCTCTCTCGAGATCGGACTCTATCGTTTCCCATTCCGGCACCAGAGCTTTGCGACGTGCAAGATGCTCGGGCGGTGCATTCGGCCTCTGCCTTCCGAAAGACAGAAGCTGTGCGTGGAGCGCGTCCATAGCTGCACATTTCTGTTCCCACACATCGAAGATGTCTATCACGCAGTTGGGGTTCTCCGGGGTCATGTAGTACAAGGTTGCACCGCCCCAGGGTTTCAGGTCTGGCATCTCTTCCATTCCAAAGTGGCGGCCGGCTAATGCTATGGACTCCAGAACCAGCATCATGAACGGACGTCTGCCGGGATCCATGTCGCTGATACAGTGCTCTGTATCCTGCGTTATAATTATATCCGGTGCAAACTGGCGTATTACCTTCACCATCGCAAGTTTTTCCTCACGGGATGCTGTTATGTTTCCGGCATCCATGTTCAAAAATTCTACTGAAGTCTTCAATATCTCTGCGGATTTTAACAGATCCTGCTGCATTTTCTCTCCGGCAAAGGCTATCGCCGCGTGAGAGACACCTCCATGCAAAACGTTGGTCAGAAGTGCTCCGCCGCATTCCACCACTTCCATGCTATACGCGCCGAGCAGCAGTATCCTCTTTTCTCTTCTGTGGCCGTGACCCATTCCTTCTTTGCATCCGCATTCTTTTCTTTCTTTGCAATTTTCCATCATATATATCTCTCCATGTCTTCGTAGATACGAAACATTTTTTTTAAGTGTGAAGAATCGGCGATCATTTAACTTTTTAAAAATCCTGGATGATAAATAATGTTCAATAATCCTGTTTCTTCATTTTTTTCCACTGTTGCGTCGACACCGTAAACGTCCTTGATTATCTTCTGTGTAAGCACGTCTTCAGGTGAACCGAACGCATAAACCTTGCCGCCTTTTAGGAGATATATCCTGTCGCAATATGCGGCAGCAAGATTCAGATCGTGGAGTGCGCAGAGCACCGTTATTTTCAGATTTTTTACAATATCCAGCAATTGCAATTGGTACTTTATATCCAAATGATTGGTGGGCTCATCCAGAAACAAACATGGGGTCTGCTGCGCCAAAGACCTGGCGAGAATCACCCTTTGCTGTTCCCCTCCGGATAATGTATAAAAACTGCGTTCTTCGAAATCGGTCATATCCACTTTACGGATCGCGT
>JGI996J12353_1000118_pt1 | contig 23541 bp, 20 predicted proteins | sample IntmicLarv5ML5BL_FD_12353 | JGI IMG/M metagenome (IMG submission 12353) | reverse complement strand
AAGGGGGTTGCAGTGAAGACTAGGTGGTACAAGCCAGAGGAGCTTGTCTCATCTGACATACGGCACACATGGGATGAGGTGGTACAAGCCAACGAAACGGTCATTAGGAAAAGAGTTGATGAGGCCGTCAACTTCATACACAGCACGATTGCCAAAAACGACCTTCCTGCCGTTGTATCCCTTTCGGGAGGAAAGGACAGTCTTGCATCCCTTCTTTTAACAATGGATGCGGGATTGAAGCTTCCAGTGCTGTTCATAAACACGGGATTGGAGTTTAACGAGACCGTTGACCATGTCCATGACATTGTGAAGAGACATGATATCAAACTCTATGAGGAGACTGCTCCTGCAGATGCATTCTTTGGCAATCTGGAATACTTTGGCCCACCTGCAAAGGACTTCAGATGGTGTTGCAAGACCAACAAGCTTGGTCCAACGGTGGCAGCAATCGGCAAGCACTTCCCAGGTGGCGTCCTATCCTTCATTGGACAGAGGAAATACGAGTCTGAGGCCAGGAACGCCAAGCCTAGGGTTTGGACAAACCCCTGGACCCCTGGTCAACTAGGTGCATCCCCGATTCAAAATTGGTGCGCAATGCATATCTGGCTCTACATATTCTATAAAAAAGAGCCATTCAACGTATGGTACACGAGAGGGTTGGACAGGATTGGTTGCTTCCTTTGCCCTGCATCGGACATGTCCGAGATGATAATGGTCTCAAGGGAGAGCGACAGATCCCCCCAATGGAATGCATATTTAGAAAAATACATGGAATCCAATAACCTTCCAAAGGAGTGGAACGAGTTCGGCCTTTGGAGATGGAAAAAAGTTCCGATTTCCATAAAAGAGGAGGTTTTCAAAGTGACGGGCAAGGATGCATCGCAATTCGTATCAAAGAGGACAGGTGGCGACAAGGACCCGATAACCATCAGGGTTCAGGAAGGATATTCACCATGTGTCATAGGATACAGCATTGAGGCTGCCTTGTCCAGGCCTATCGACCTGAAGAAGTTAAAGCCATTCACCCATGCGATAACGTGGGTTCCCGAGTTGGATGAGGAGAACAGCATCCTGAACGCAGGATATGTGACGTTCTACGCGGATGGCTCGATAATATCGAAGGCGAACGTCGAGATGGATGCAAGGGCGCAGATGGACCAATCGTTCCAACTAGTTGTAAGATCGGAGCAATGCGTTGGATGTGGACTATGCGCATCCAGATGCAAGCCTGGTGCACTTTACATGAAAGACGGCAGAGTTCAGATAAAAGAGGACGATTGCGTATTCTGCAAGGATTGCTTTGGATATTGCCCTGCGGTGAAATTCGGTGCGGACATAACGAATTCAATAGAATTATAATTCAATAAACTTTTTATTGTAATATGCACGTACATAATTGTGAATTCAGGACCCTCACATATACCCAAGGAGGATGAGCTATTAGGCATCATATTGAAAAAAGGATTGGCCGCTCAATCGGTTTTAATTTACCCCAAAGAACAAGAAATAATGCTGAATAGCTCAGATTTACAGGTCATAATCGATTTTGCAATTGCTTTTGATATAAGAATGCTATTTTACGATTATCATTATCTTTACAAGGAAGACTACATTTTTAAAGATATTAATAAAAATAGATATGGCATTCCAACACATTCTGTCATACAAAATCTTTTCAGAGAACACAATGAAAAAATGGACTCTATTGATTTTTCAGTTCCTTTAGGTTTAAGTGTATTTTGTCTATATGAAGGACATAGCGTTAGTATTTTATTAACAGACCCCCAAATGTTAAAACTGTCTAGAAACTCTTTGGAAGAAATTGAAATAAACATATATAACTCTAATGAGGAATCCATCTCAAAATTAAAATCAGAAAATAATAAAGCTCGTGAAAAACTATGTGATGAACTTATAAACATTATATTGGATGATTCAGAATTCAAAAAAAGAACCAACCAGTCATTAAGAGAACTATATTTAGACGAATTATTATTGAAAGAAGAGAATAAAAAGTTTAATAAAATATTCCAATCCGATGATTTTGGCACCTATCATAATTACAAGACTTTTTTAAGCAAGGTATCACTTGAACAGAAAAATAGGAAAGATATCCAATAAACCCTCTTTCCATCCGATGTTCTCATAACTGTTGATGAATTAAACTGAAGCATTCGACATTAAATGCATCCGTATTGAGCGCATTATACTTATATCAAAGAAAAAATTTATTGCAATATATATTTTTACATATTTATCAAAAAAAACTTATTGCACTAAAGATTTATCTACATTGATGCAGATGTATTCACTATGGTAAATATTATAAAAAGGACGCAATATCTCAAATTGCTTCATGCAGGAAAGGATGCCACAAATGTGGTTAAAGTGGTGACTGGAATGCGCCGTTGCGGAAAATCCACACTTTTGGAGCAATACATTGAAGACCTTAAAACATCCAACATCTCAGAGGATTGTATCTTCTTCATGAACTTTGAGTCCATAGAGGGGCAAGAAGTCCAAACCTCTGCTGATCTAAATAGATTGATAAAAGAGAAGATACCAGGGAATAAACCCATGTACATCTTCCTAGACGAGATACAGAACGTCAAGGAATGGGAGAGAAGCGTTGCCGCATTGTGCACAATGAAGAACTGTGATGTTTACATTACAGGTTCAAACTCCAAATTGCTATCCGCAGAGCTCACTACGCATATCTCAGGAAGGTTCGTTGAAATTAAAATGTTGCCTTTGTCCTTCAAAGAATATTTGGACATGCACCCTTCAGATGATTTGGATCTAAGATTTCATGAGTATCTCCGCCATGGGTCCCTTCCAGAGGCAGACCCTGAGAGAGGCGAACGGTTCTGTGACGACTATCTTGAAGGTACATTCAACACTGTCCTCGTGGAGGACATACTTACTCGTCTAAGAACGGATGATGTATCGAAGATTAAATCGATAGCGAGATTTCTATATTCCAACATAGGGAATACGACAAACATAGCAAATATCGCAAAGGGCGCCAAAGTCAACGCTGTAACTGCAGATAAGTATGTTAAAAAGATGGAGGAGGCTATGCTTTTTTACCATGCGGAGAGGTATGACATAGTTGGAATGGCGCTTCTAGAAACCAAAGGGAAGTACTATGCATCTGATCTTGGTATGAGGAACTCCGCATTGAAGGGGGCTAGAGGAACGGACATCAGCAGGCCATTGGAAAATGTGGTGTTCCTCGAACTAATTAGGCGCGGGTACACTGTGAGAATTGGGTCCTACCGCAGTTATGAAATAGACTTCACAGCACTTAGAGGAGATATCACTGAATATTACCAAGTGACAATGACTATGCAGTCAAAAGACACCAAGGAGCGTGAACTTAGACCGCTAAAGGAAATCGATGACAACTTCAGGAAGACCATACTCACCATGGATCGCCTCGGCCTTGGGTCTGAGAAGGGCATAGAGATCGTCAACATCTATGATTGGCTTCTAAACGACTAAACGAAGACTGTTATAAAAAAAGAAAAATGGTGGATTTCATCCACTAATTAGTTTAAACCACGAACAATACTGCAAATACCAGACAGATCGTCGAAAGGAGCTTCACGAGAACGTGAATCGAAGGCCCTGCGGTGTCCTTGAATGGATCACCAACGGTGTCGCCAACAACTGCTGCCGCATGTGCTGGGGACTTCTTCCCTCCGTGGTTGCCCTCCTCGATGAACTTCTTTGCATTGTCCCATGCGCCTCCCCCATTGTTGAGGAAGTTGGCCATGAGAATTCCAACTATCGTGCCCACCATAATGAGGGCACCGACTGCCTGGTATGCATAATCAGTATCTGGGAATGCGAACCTGTAGATCAGTCCGAATACCAATGGAACCAATATTGGCAACAATGCTGGAAGCACCATTGCCCTTAAGGCACCACGCGTTGCTATATCGACACAGTCGCTGTAGCTTGGATCAGACGTTCCTTCCATTATCCCTGGATCGTTACGGAATTGCCTGCGAACCTCCTCGATCATCTCTCCAGCTGCAGTCCCTACCGCACGGATTGCCAATGATGCGAACAGCCACACGAGTATTCCACCGACCAATGCGCCAGCGAATATCAATGGGTTTCCCATATTGACGACAAACACATTTTCCAAGGTGTCGCCTTTAATCTCAGCGACAATCTCAAAGAATGCCGCGAATAGTAGGAATGCTGCAAGTGCGGCTGATGCCATTGCATATCCCTTTGTCAATGCCTTTGTTGTGTTTCCAGCCGAATCCAGCTTGTCTGTCCTCTTTCTAACCTCATCAGGCTGGTTGGACATCTCTGCGATTCCGCCAGCGTTGTCGGTTATAGGCCCGAATGTGTCCTCTGCAAGTATGAATGCAGACGAGGCCAGCATTGCAATGGTCCCGATTGCAGTTCCATACAATCCAAATGTAAATGCACTAACGCCCTCTGGTGCACCCTGCATTCCAATCCAATATGTCAAGATGATTGCTGCAACTATGCAGACTCCAGGCAATGCCGTGGACTCCATTCCAACAGACAAACCAGTTATGACGTTGGTGGCAGGACCGGTCTCAGATGATTTTGCAATATCCTTGACTGGTTTGTGGTCGCCTGTGTAGTATTGCGTCAGGTAGACTATTGCCAATCCCAATGCAATTCCAATTATTCCACAAATTACAAAGTAATACCATCCATCTGTTTCCTCACCGAGCATCAGATACACCGATGCTATCAAGGTTGCGATGATTATGCCGATTGTAAGATAATACCCCGTGTTGAGCGACTTGCAGACGTCTGCATCGTCGTTCTTCATGCGAACCGATAATATTCCAACCAAGGATGCTATCAGTCCGAAGGCCATTATGACCAATGGGAGGTAAACCCAATTGTTACTAAGGTTCAAGGTGTCTGCTGCGACCACCACTGCAGTTCCGATGACCATCGAACCGATGATCTCTGCCGCTGTTGATTCGAATATGTCTGCACCACGTCCAGCACAGTCTCCAACATTGTCCCCCACAAGGTCTGCAATGACTGCAGGGTTCCTTGGGTCGTCCTCGGGGATGCCTGCCTCTACCTTTCCGACAAGGTCTGCACCGACATCCGCCGCTTTTGTATATATTCCGCCACCAAGCTGTGCGAACAATGCAGCGAATGATGCACCGAACGCATATCCTACGACAGCGTGCAAAGTTTCTGTCATCGTACCATCGATGACGAAATCGTAAACAAATACGACTGCAAAAAGCCCCATAAGACTGAGCGCGGAAACGGCTATTCCCGATATCGCACCTCCACGGAACGAACAAACGAACGCGTCCTGCAAAGACCTCTTTGCTGCGCTTGCAGTCCTTATGTTCGCATTCACGGAGACCTTCATGCCGATGAATCCAGACAGCATGGAGAAGCCCGCTCCGATTAGGAACGCTATTCCAACCATGTATCCGAGATAGTCCTCGAAGTCTTCGATGAATCCTGCAAGCGTTATCACAACTGCTACGATAACGCTGATGATTCCTATCGTCTTGTACTGGCGCCTCAAGTACGCCATTGCTCCTGTTTCAATCGCATCGGATATCTTCTGCATCTCTGGGGTTCCACGGTCCTTGGACCATATGTCCCTGAAGAAGTAGATTGCGAATACCAATGCGATCAGAGCTGCGATGGGAATCATGAACAATAGATTGTCAAAATCCATAATGTCAATCATTTTTATTCTAACCTCACATTTCTGATGTTACACCGTACTGACTCCTTCTATATAATAGTTAGATAAGGCGACATGAGCAAACCAATGAATTGTAATCAAACGAACGGATCGAAGCCAGCATCCTCGTCGAGCTTGAGATCGGACACTGGAACGAACCCGTCATCGGACTTCAGGTACACCACCCTCTCCTTCCCGATATATCCAACGCCTATCGTCCTTATGGGATTCAGGACATCCTTTTCAAACGCCTGCCTGGCGCAATGGGCCCCAGTTTCACATGTAAGGGAAAGTATAAGATCGGTGTCTTTCATGATATCTGGGTCGTTCTTCTCCTGAACCTTCTTGAGGACACAGGATGCCGAGGTGTGTAGGATCCCAGTGACATTGATGCCGTCCCTCCCAAGCCTTTCAGATAGACGCTCTGCAGACTCCATCCCCCCGATCCCATTGCAGAGCCTGGCACAGGTGTCGCAGGTCCAAATCGCAACGGATTTACCAGATAACGACCCACATAGGTCGGAATAAGAACCCATTCTAACCATGATTTGCATAAAACATGAATCAAATATGCCTATTTAGCATTGCTGGATATTTTTTGTTTTTAAATAAACATTAAGGGATGTGAATCGCCGTGTTTATTTATTAATCTGGGTCATCGGGGTCATCGGGGTCAATAATCGGGGTCATCGGGGTCATCGGGGTCATGGATTTCAATGTTTTCTATTTACAATCCACCTTCCAGATTTTGCATTGCCTTCCCTGTGAATCATTCCCTCGTCTTTCAAATCCCTTATATATCTCTTTATTGTTTTTTCTGAAACATCACAAGACTCTGCAAGGTCCTTTATGCGAAGTTGATCATTGCCCTCCATGCATTTCATGATGCCCTCTTTCAAATCAAAGCTTTGAGAGGAATTGCCATCGTGAACCTTTTTATAGAGCACTACCTTGAAATCAAGGCCATTGTCTATGAACTTCGGATCAGGAAGCCCATATTCCTTACAACTGCTAGCTATGCTCCTTATTCCTGTACTCCATCCCTCGGAATATCCTGCCATTCTGAATGCCCTTGCGATGATTGGATTCCTACGTATCGATCGTCCTGCCATCACTGATTCTAATCCCAATGATCCATACACTCCACCGGGGGACGTGACCTCCAAACGATCGTTGTAAAGTGCAACAGATATTGACATGACGTCATAGGCATAGCTCCTATGAACCACAGCATTTATTATAGCCTCTCTTATCGCTGACTCTGGTATCTCATAACGGTCTACCCTATGTATCCCCTCAACCTTCCCGCTTAGCCTAAGGTTTTTAAAAACAAATGAGCAAGCATTCTCAACTTGATCACATATTGAGCCTGTATAATCCCCCTGGTCTACAAACAAAAGTCCTGCATCGTCATCAAACACGGCACAACGCACCTCAGCGGATGCAAAAGGATTCTCGTTCAATAGCAACGCATACGCATTAGTGGATTCCAAACGGCCCTCTCTACTTCTTATGACTCCCCAATTCATGAGGTCGGTCTCAGTTATTTGCCTATCTTTGACCTTGCTCAATGAACCACATATATGTGATGTGTTCTTGCTTGTAACCGCCATATCTGGACATATCAGGGAGTCAAATGTCCTACCTGCTCCCTGTAACTTAAGCTCATGCAACATATGTGGGTCAGCATGCCTTGTAGTTGCATCTATTCGAACATACACCCCATCAACCTCTCCCTCGCTTCGAACATGATATGGCCTATATGCTCCAGGATAGACATCAAAAGCTATGACTGCCTTGCCATCAATGGCCTCTATGGAATGAAACACTGAGATTTGAGGGTGACAGATATTTGATATTGCATCAATGACCCCATCACACATGCCATACACTTCCTCTTCAGGAACCCCTACTATTCTTCCATCGTTTGAAACTCCGATCAAAAGGGTCCCACCAGATCCATTTGCAAATGCAACCACGGTCTTTGCCCATTTTTTACTATCTGGAGGTAGGGTTTCCTTGAACTCTAAGTTCATGTTCTCTCCTTCAGCTATCCTTGCCTCTAAATCCCTTATATGCACATTCATCATCTTAACCTATATCGCAGAACATTATTTAAACAATTCATATACTCTAAGATTTTCACAACAACGCATATTGGGCTTGAGGCGACATGCTTCGTGCATGTTTTGACGATACCACAAACATTTTATAACAAGGTAACCTAGAAAGCCTAGGTAGTAAAATGGACGACCTTGAGCTGATACCAGTTGAAGATATCAAAGCAACCAAAGACATGACCGTGGACCAGCTCCTCAGGTTCATGGGGAAGGCGGGAGGCTTCACTGCGCAGAAGCTTGCCGATGCCACAGACATCGTAGAGACGATGACGAAGGACAAAGGGTGCCTAAAGATCCTATCATTTCCAGCATGCATAATGGCGACCGGTACCAGAGGGGTCATCGTCGACATGGTGAGGAACAACATGGTGGACCTCATCATCACCACATGCGGGACATTGGACCATGACATCTCAAGGACATTTGCCCAGTATTACAAGGGGGACTTCGCCATGGACGACGAATGGCTTAGGGATGAGCACGAGATTAGCAGGCTTGGGAACGTCCTGGTCCCCGACGAATGCTATGGATATGTCCTGGAGGACAACCTCCTCCCGATGTTTGAGGAGATCTTCAAGGATACGGACTGCCTTTCAACCCATGAGATTATCGATGCCGTGGGGTCCAGAATGGGCTGTGAGGACAGCCTTCTGTACCAATGCCATAAGAATAGGGTTCCAATTGTTGTTCCAGGAATCACAGATGGATCCTTCGGATGCCAGCTTTGGACGTATTACCAGACCCATAGGAAGCTGAGGATCGATCTGTTCAAGGACGAGCAGATGCTGAGCGAGATCACCAACCATGCGGAATCCACAGGGGCCATCATCGTCGGAGGAGGGATATCAAAGCACCATGTGATATGGTGGAACCAGTTCCGTGGAGGGCTTGACTACTGCATATACCTCACAACGGCTGATGAGTACGACGGGTCCCTATCCGGTGCAAGGATAAAGGAGGCAGTCTCCTGGGGAAAGGTGAAGAAGGATGCAAAGAAGATGACGGTGGAGGGGGATGCAACCATCTCACTGCCCATGATCTATGCCGGGGTCCTAAGCAGGCTCTGATGCCTCATGAAGAAAGTACTGATACTTCCTGGATCCAACAGCATAGGCCTGGGGGAGATGATCGCATCGATACTTGAATCGGTCACAGGCGACCTGGATATCGAATGCGAATACCTGGATGAGGCACAATCCTTCGAATCCCGGACGTACTCATCGTCTGCCGCACTGGAGAACGCCTCCGATGCGGATGCGTTGATCATCGGTGCATTTGGAAACCAGAACGATGGAAGGAGGAAAGGCTGGGTGAGGCACCTCAAGCAGCAACTGAACCTGCACACCTATGTCCGGGAGTTCTACCCCCTATCCGATGACAAGGGCGACATAGACGTCCTTTTGATATCTGAAAATGCGGACGTCACATTGAACGTGTCCGAGACGGAAAGCCTTGAGGGGGTGTCCACCAAGAAGTTCGTCTCATCCAACAACTGCAAGAAGATGCTTGCAAAGGGGGTTGAGTTTGCCGAAAGGGGGAACAGGAGGCAAATGACCTGCGTGCACAACAAGTCGATGAATCCATTCTCCGATAGGATGTTCGTGGACGTGTTTTACAGGGAGATGACAGGCTCGAACTTCATGGTGAACGACATGGACATAGAGTCTGCCATGATGGGCCTCGTTAGGGACCCGAATGGATATGATGTCATACTATCGCCTGAGCGGTACAAGGAGGCATTCAATGGGGTCCTATCCGGGCTGATCTTTGATGGCCATCTCCCGCCGAAGGGGAGCATAGGCGATAGGATGGGGCTGTTCGAGCCTGCCTCAATGCCCACCATAGGGGTTGAGGACAAGCCTTCGCTGGACCTTGTGTCGTCCGCCCTTAGCATATCCATGGCGCTGGACTACCTCGGCATGACCAAAGAGGGCGCATGCGTGAAAAAGGCGACCATGAAGGTGCGCAACAGTCTAAGGCCTAGCCGCTCCAAGGAATCGTTGACCATTGAGAACTTCACTGGAATGGTTTTAAATGAGATTAACTCCATAATGGGCTGATACCATGAGGGATGTTGGACACAGGGCATCTGTTGAAGCCGCATTGAACCTGGAACTCGGTGAGAGGACCCCAGTGAATAACTTTGCATTGGTCACTGCAGCCAGAAGCGCAGGAATAACCGTCGACGACGCCAGATGGCACCCCAAAGTATCGGCCAGAGTATCCATCGACTACTCATTGAGGACACATTCTGATTTTGTGAAACCGGTGCTGGACTCCCAGATTCCATTTGCAGACCTGGGCATGAAGGTCAACTTCCCCCACGACGACTATGGGTTCATAAAGGAGCATCCAGTCAATTGCAACGAGGATGTTGACGACCTTGCATTCTTCGATCCAAACATCGCAAGCGAATGCCCTAACTTCACGAAGGTCATCGTGGAGGCGTTGCAGGAGACCTCAGCAATGATTGAGGAGGACCTGCACATCTGTGGGCTGTCCTGGGGGCCAATCTCAACCGCAGGGTACCTAATGGGGACCGAGAACATGCTCATGGAGACGTTCATGGACCCTGACATGGTCAAGAGACTGATAACCAAGAGCAGCGTGTTCGTGGCGGAGCAACAGAGGAAGATGATAGACTCCGGGGCCACAGTCATGTGGATGGCGGATCCCACATCATCGGAGGATCTCATATCCCCCGACATGTTCATGGAGTACTCCCATGGGGACATCAAAAACGTCATAATGGACATAAAGGGCAGATACGACGTCCCATCATTCCTTCATGTCTGTGGAAACACCTTGAACACCATGTCTCTTGTGGCGGACACAGGTCTTGACTGCTTCAGCTTCGACCATGCCGTCGACATGGCCAAGGCCAAGGAAAAGGTTGGGGGCAGGTTCGCACTCATGGGCAACGTCCATCCCATCTCCGCAATCCTTAACGGAACCCCTGAGATCGTCAAAAGGGAATGCTACGGCATCATTGAAAAGGGTGGATACGATGGTGGATTGATATTGGCACCAGGGTGCGAGACCCCCCAGGCAAGCCCTGACGAGAACGTCATGGCAATGGGATTGTCGGGCATTGAGTACTGGAAGAGATGATCAACGATCGCTCGAAAAAGAAAAGGTATGAGTGCAAGGAAAGGGATTTGAACCCTTGGACCACTAAGGACTAGGCCCTCAACCTAGCGTCGTTGGCCAAGCTTGACTATCCTTGCCTAAAATCCCTTTAGAGCCATTACATAGATAAGCTTTTTCATAATGATCGGTTCGATGATTGAAAAAATAGGGGATTTTTAAAAATATTGCTTAAAGGTTCAAACGTTCCAATCCATCCATCCTAGCTCTCGACCGTCTTCTCGGCAGACTGTATGCATTTGGTCAGCACGGAATATGCGTTTATCATGTCAGCCTCACCTACGATGAATATCGTGTCGGTGTGGCAACTGACCGTCTCCTCGATGTTTATACCTGCATTGGACAGATTCGTTATCAGGTAGGCGATCACTCCACTGGTGTCCACGATCCTCTCAGGGGACTTGACCGCTATCTCAACCAGGTTCTCCCTTATCTTGATGATGTTGAACCTTCCAACGGTGTCCATTATCCTATCCTTGAGCATCTTATCGGCGATTATGGTCACTGCGGATGCGGATTGGACGCATTGCATTATTGAGTTCTCGTTCCACAGGTCCTTGAACAGGTTGTCCATCTTATGCAGAACGGTCCAATCGTTCTTTGCGGTCACTATGCAGGTCTTCGTCCTCATCTCCAGCCTACTGTCCTTCAAGATGTTCAATATGCTCATCTCATGGTCAGTTGTGACGTTCAGGCGACTGGCGTACCGTCTGCATGCTATCATGACGGCCTCCTCGTTATCGAGGTCCAACTCCTTCATTATCCATCTTGCCAAGGACGAATAGTTTATCAATCCCTTTGCCACACAATCCTTTATGCTGGGATGAGCGTCGATGTAGGCCCTTGTTACCTCTGCCAGGCTGGCTCTGGAATCCTCTTTAGACATGATGTCCTAAATGCGCTTCAATGTATATCTATGTTTCATTAAAAACAAATATAAAGGGAAAGTAATTGAAATAAAACAACATGTCCAGTTACAGATTTGCTGAGAATGCCTCCATGAAGATGTCCTTCTCCTCTGACCTTAGGATTAGAGGCGGTATGAGCCTGATGACGTTCCCATGGCAGACATTAACAAGGATGCCCCTGTTCAACATATCCGATTGGATCCTCCTGGCGGTGTCGTCGGAATCCATCTGAATCCCTATCATGTATCCCTTGCCACGGACGTCCACGATCTTCTCGGACCTCATCGACCTTAACTCGGACATCCATTTCGAACCTGTCTCCGATACGCTGTTCAACAGGTTCTCCTCCTTTATTATGTCAATGACGGCACATCCGGAGGCGGTCACCAATGGATTCCCACCGAATGTGGTGCCATGGGTTCCTGGGGTCATTGTCGACGACAGCTCATCCGTCGTCACCACCGCACCTATTGGAACCCCTCCGCCGAGGCCCTTGGCAAGCGTTATCACATCTGGAACGATGTCATGATGGCTCACCCCTAGCCATTTGCCTGTCCTTCCCATGCCAGTCTGGACCTCGTCGACGATCAACAGGGCGCCATTGTCGGTGCATAGGTCCCTGACCGCCTTGACGAACCCTTCGGTTGCAGGCACGACACCTCCCTCTCCCTGTATGGTCTCGATCATGACCGCCGCCGTCCTTTTCGATATCAGCCCCTTTACGGATTCGATGTCGTTGTACTCATAGTACCTATATGCCCCGCTGATCAAGGGCTCGAATCCTTTCCTGTACTTCTCCTGTGCAGTGGCGCCCAAGGATGCAGAGGTCCTTCCATGGAAGCAGTTGTGCGCAGACATTACCTCCGTCCTCCCTGTGGATTTGACCGCAAGCTTCAAGGCGCCCTCGTTGGCCTCCGCACCGCTGTTCACGAACAATGACCTGCACATGCCCTTCGGCATTATCGATGCCAACCTCTCTGCAAGGTCTGCCTGCTCCATGACATGGTACAGGTTTGACACATGGGTGAGCTTGGAGACCTGCCCCTGCATGACCTTGACCCACTTTGGATGGGAGTGCCCTATGGAGTTCACGGCTATTCCAGCCACAAGATCCAAATACCTCCTTCCATCAAAGTCGTAAAGGTACGGCCCTTCACCCCTTTCAAAGGCCAGGTTCATTCGACCATAGTTCTGAAAGAGGTATTTCGACCCCTTATCCTTAATATCCTCAAGATCCATTGAATCACCTAACAAACAACGTTCCAAGCTTGGAGCCTGGCCCTACCTCGGACACATCCGAACCCGATGGGATCAACCTTACGGCATTGACGCCTGCCAGCAACGCATTGCAACATGCCTTGACCTTTGGGATCATCCCTCCGTTGACCACCCCTGATTCGATTAGAGCGTCAACATCCTTGATGGTGAGCCTATCGAACTTCGATGCTGGATCCTTTATGTCCTTTAGCACACCAGGCACATCTGAGACGAATATGAGCTCGTCACATCCCATTCCAATCGCCACCCCCAATGCGGCAGAATCTGCATTCACGTTCAACAGGTTGCCCTCAGCATCCTTTCCACACGGGTATATCAAGGGTATTCCCTCCCTTATGGCTGCATCTATGCTCTCCCTATCAACTATGGCCACCTCTCCAACGTGCCCACAATCCAAGATCGTCTCCTTCCCATCCTGAACCTTCACCAATGGCTTCATCCTCTCACAGACCGAGATCTCATGAAGTGGCAATGGAATCGGCTTTGCACCGGCCCTTTGTAGATTTCCCTCGAACCTCAGATTGACGTTCCTGAGGGCATGCTCCACTGCGACCAGGGATTGGTCGTCAGTGACCCTTATACCATCGATGAATGTCGGGGTTATGCCCATCCTCTCCACCTCCTTGGAGATCTCACTTCCACCTCCGTGGACGATGACAACATCATTTCCCTTGCCCTTTAGGTTGGCGATCTCCTTGCAGATCTTTGTCAAGGCTTCACCCTCTGGGATGGAATTGCCTCCGTATTTGATCAGATAGCAGGTCATCCCATCCCTCATGTGGCGTATTCGGCGTTGATGCGCACATAGTCATATGTGAGATCACATCCCCATCCTGTCGCAGACTCATTGCCAAGCGCCAGGTCAACAGATATTGTGACCTCCTTGTTGTCCATTGCCATCCTGACCACCTCGACCGACCTCTCCTCTTGGAAGACGGGGGCACCGGAATCCAATATTGGAACCTCCATGTCCCCACCCTTGATTGTGAGGTGAACGTCGGTTAGGTTGAACTTGCATCCACTGTTCCCAAGGGCCATCATTATACGGCCGTAGTTGGGGTCTGCACCGAATATCGCCGTCTTAACCAATGGTGAGTTTATGATATGCATCACAGCGGCCTTGGCATCCTCCTTCGTCTCCGCCCCAGTCACCTGGACCTCGATGAGCTTCGACGCGCCCTCTCCATCCATTGCTATTGCCTTTGCAATCTTCGTGAGAACGAACTCCAGAGCCTCCATGAACCCAGGGTCATCATCGGCTGGACTTCCGCCCGCCTTCCCGTTGGCCATCATTATGCATGTGTCGTTGGTGGATTGGTCTCCATCGACCGACACCATGTTCAAGCTACGGTCCAATACCTCTTGGAACCTGCCATTGAACTTTGGAGTGAGCCTTGCATCCGTGGTTATCAACGTCAATGTGGTGCCATGAAGGACCTTCATATGTGGGGCGATCATTCCGCTTCCCTTCGATATGGCTGCGATATACACCAATGTGCCATCATCAAGGCGCACACGCACTGCGAACTCCTTCTTCACAGTGTCAGTGGTCATTATCGCCTCGGTCAGCAACGCATCGGCCTCGCGGCCGACATCCAGCTCCTTTGCAGACTTGCTTATCCCATATCGGATCTTATGCATGTCCAGGAACCTTCCGATCAAACCAGTGGACATCACCCCGACCTCCTTGGGATCTAGGTTCAGCTCCTTGGCGACATCCCTCTTCATCATCATTACGTCCTCGATGCCGCGTCGGCCTGTCAATGCGTTGGCATTTCCACTGTTGATCACCACTGCTGACAGCCTTGGGGAGTTCTCCTCCATCATGACCTGCACTGGGGCCGCCTTGACCATGTTCGAGGTGTATCCGACGAACGCATCTGCCGGCACCTCCGAGTACAGCATTCCCATGTCCAACGCGCGATATTTGACACCACAGTGGACCCCGGATGCCTTAAACCCTTGAGGAGTGGTCACTCCTCCCTCTATTATCTCTACCATCTCTTATACCCCCAAACCAGGGAAGTTCAGTCCCGATGCCTCATCCATGTTGAACATAAGGTTCATGCATTGAACGGCTTGACCCGAAGCTCCCTTGACCAGATTATCCAATACTCCAAAGGACACCACGGTATCCCCTACGATTTTGAATCCCACCTCTGCATGGTTCGATCCAACGACCGAACGCATAGATGGCTCATCCACTAAAGACACGAACGTCTCGTTCCCATACTGCTCTTCATAGACCTTGCCCACATCCACTGGACCTCCCTTCAATTTCATATAGCATGTTGAGACTATTCCACGGATCACTGGCACCAGGTGTGGTGAGAACACCACGTTTGGCCTCTTTTGCGAGAACATGCCGACTGCCATCTCGATCTCCGGGGTATGCCTATGGGTGCCTATGCTGTACGGTATGATGGCCTCTCCGCAAAATGGATGGTGCAAACGTGGCGATGGCACCATTCCAGCGCCTGACGTCCCACTTTTGCTATCTATTATAACATCATCCTCTATCGATCCTGATTTCATCAAGGGGGCTATGGCTAGGATGGCCGATGTCGCATAGCATCCCGGGTTCGCAACGAGGTTCGCTCCCTTTATATCGGAGCGAAACAGCTCTGGAAGCCCATACACCGCATCTAGAAGGTTTTCAGGGTCCCTATGGACGTGCCCGTACCACTTCTCGTAAAGGGCAATGTCCTTCAACCTGTAATCCCCTGACAGGTCTATGACCTTGACGCCCGTTTCCAACAGGCCGGGAACAGATTCCATTGCCACACCATGTGGGGTTGCGACAAAAACGACATCCATGTCGGAAACCTTGTCCAATGATGCTGTGAACCTCACATCCGTATATCCCTTTAAGAACGGATGCACCTCGGACACCAACTTCCCTTCGTTTTGCCTGGATGTCAACGCAACCAAGTCCACATTGGGGTGAACCGATAGCAAACGAGACAGCTCGCTCCCTGTATAGCCTGTGCCACCTATGATGGCTGCCTTAATCAAACTTTCACATACCATGTATATTCCGATGAAATGGCTATCAAAAATGATGTTAAAAAGATTGTTGTTTCATATAGGACATTTATGTTAAAATAAAAAATTTGATTTAATTTTTTCAACTAAACCGACATGTTGCTATCTTAGGAACATCCGCTGATGTGCAAATAATCCACAAATTTCCCATGGTGAAAAAAGGAAAAGCAAGGCAGACGACGCATGTCATCCGCCCTGCATGTTTATCATGTTCACTCGTCTTCCACGACAATATTCAATTCTTCAGCATTCCTTCTGACGCTGTCGATGCCGTTCATACATGCCTGCTTTCGTGTATATCCCTGCGATGCAGCGATGTTCTCGCCATTCATCGCAACCAGTCTAAACCTGTATTTCCCTGCCTTGTCGAAATAGACCTCGAACTTTGGGTTCGATACAGGCTTGAACCCCTCAACGGTCTGGTCCTCGATCTTGGAGTTGCGGTTCTTCTTCACACTCTCAGCGCCATGCTTGCAAGATGCCAAATCCTTGTATGTCTGCGATGTGCATATGACCTTGCCATTTGCAGACCATAAGTTGAACATGAATCCCTCTCCGGCTTTTTTGATTACAAACTTTCCCACTTTGTCACCAATATTGAAATGCAGATAATCCTTTTTAAATATATCGTACAGTTCTAGCCATCCTTTTTCCTAGGATTGATGGATTGCCTCAAACAATGGTTTGAAAATATAAAACATATGATATAACAATTGAGAATGAAGGGCATCTATTGATAGCAAATCGTTGACATTGTTGACCATTGTAATGCTGTGCAACCTTGGCAATGCATACAAATCCTGACGATTAGAACTGGTTATTCTAGATCCATCCAAGTTTTTATAAATTAAATTTATATATTTGAAATACATTTGAGCATTTGTTCAAATGTTCAAGGAATCAAATGATGACGAGCACGCCTGCTGCCATGGCGACACGGACATGACAACCATGTTCGAAGAGGATGTGATAATGGAGGTTGCGGACGTATTCAAAGTCCTTTCCGACAGCACCAGGCTAAGGATACTGCTGGCATTGGAGAAGGAGGAGCTTTGCGTTTGCAAGATCTCATCGAATCTGGGCATGAGCATCTCTGCGATCTCACATCAATTGAAAGTGTTGAGGCAGTCCAGATTGGTAAAGGGCAGAAGGGATGGCAAGAACATTTACTACTCCCTTGACGACGACCACGTAAAGAAGATATTGGGCATAACGTTGGAGCATGTGATGGAATGAGGTTTGTGTATTTGCTAGAGGGGCTTTGTTGCGCCAACTGTGCAGCGAAGATTGAGGACAAGGTGGGCAAGATATCGGATGTCGAGTCCGCAAAGGTCTCATTCATGACCATGAAGCTCACCATAGAGGCCGATGAAGGGAATATTGAGGAGATAGAGCCCAAAATCGTAAAGACTGTTAAGAAAATCGAACCAAAGGTGAGATTTGTAAAGGTGTGAGCATATGTTCAACCCAATGAAGGTTGCTAGGATCCTGGCCTCCTTCTCCATGATCATTGCAGCGATGGCCATAGGTCTCGATGGGGCCGAGGCGCTTTTCGTGTTTACGATTGCCTATGTCATTGTGGGATATGAGGTGCTTTGGAGGGCCATGACGGACATGGTGCACCTCAGGCCGTTCAATGAGAACACCCTGATGACCATTGCGACATTGGGGGCATTTATCATTGGGGAGTACATGGAAGGGGTTGCAGTGCTCATATTCTATCAAACCGGGGAATACTTCCAGGAATACGCAGTGAACAAGTCCAGGAGGTCAATAAAGTCCTTGATGAACCTTATGCCAGACAGTGCCAATGTTAAAACCGATGATGGCATTGTCACGAAGAGCCCATCAGAGGTGGGCGTTGGGGAAATAGTCATAATAAGGCCTGGCGAGAGGATACCTTTGGATTGCACAGTCATAGAGGGAAGCGCCATGATAGACACCTCGTCCATGACGGGTGAGTCCGTTCCCAGAGGTGCAAGCGTCGGAGACCATCTGTTCAGCGGATGCATATGCGCCAACGGCGTGCTTGTTGCAAAGGTCACCTCTACGCATGATGACTCCGCCGCAACGAAGGTCCTGACGATGATCGAGGAGGCATACGAATGCAAGTCAAAGTCGGAGGCATTCGTCACCAAGTTTGCAAAATACTACACCCCGATCGTTGCACTGTGTGCGCTGTTGCTCGCCACAATACCTACATTCGTCTTCAACCAGGATTTGAATGAATGGACCTACAGGGCATTGACGTTCCTTGTCATATCCTGCCCATGCGCAGTGGTGATATCGGTGCCTCTCTCATTCTTCGGAGGAATAGGGGGATCGTCCAAGGCAGGGATACTGATAAAGGGAGGAAACTATCTTGAGGCGCTTGCCAACGTAGATACCGTCATATTTGATAAGACTGGCACATTGACCAAGGGCGTCTTCAAGGTGATAAAGGTGTCCCCTGTGTCAATCTCCGAAAGGGATTTACTCATGTTTGCAGCGTACAGCGAGTTCCATTCCAACCACCCTATTGCAAATGGGATACTTTCCGCATTTGATGAGCCTATTGATGAGAGCCGGACAAAGCTCATTGAGGAGGCCTCAGGGCAAGGATTGATTTCCGTGGTGGATGGGAGAGAGGTCCTTGTTGGGAACCGTAAGCTTATGGAGGCCCACGGGATGGATGTGCAAGAAGAGACGTTTGGAACCATCGTGCATGTTGCAGTGGATGGCGACTATGCAGGGTGCATAGTGATCTCAGACATCATAAAGGATGATTCAAAGAAGGCCATTTCTGACCTCAAAGGTCTTGGGATCAAGGAGGTTTGCATCCTAACCGGCGATTCAAAGGCTGTTGGGATGCATGTTGCCAATGAGGTAGGTGCGGATTCAGTCATATCGGAGCTGCTTCCTGGTGAGAAGCTGGAGGTCGTCCTTGGGAAGATAGTTGATGGAAGGAGGGTCGCCTTCGTTGGCGACGGGATAAACGATGCCCCATCCATTGCCAGGGCGGATGTGGGAATCGCAATGGGAGGGTTGGGATCCGATGCGGCGATAGAGTCCGCGGACGTGGTCATCCTAGATGACATGCCCTCCAAGATACCATTGGGAATCAAGATTGCAAAGAAGACCAGGAACATCGCATTGATGAACATCGTATTCGCAATCGGCGTCAAGATCCTATTCTTAATTGGTGGGGCATTGGGATTGATATCCCTGACTCACGCGATCTTTGCGGACGTTGGAGTGTCGGTCATTGCGATCGTCAATGCGATGAGAGCATTGAGGGTTCCAAGATGACCTTGACCCCACATTAAACAATTCAATACCTGATTTTAACATTGTTTCGATTTACCTACCTGACTTTGACAGTTGATGGAAGGTCACAGGTAGTTCTCTGAGATCTTTGGCAACGAAAATAAAGGGCGTTCCCGATGTCCTTTCATGTCTTGCAAACACAGAACAAAGGGAACATGGTCTATCAGACAGAACGAGAATATATCCGTTCCGATTGGAAATGCGGTTTTGTCGGAGGCATTCTTTCGGAAATACGGGTTGGATCGAGTTATTTTGAAATTCAAGAAGAAAGGTACGGATCTCGGAAGGCTTGCGGAATTATTGGTAGCATACAAGCTTGGGGACAACTTCAGTATTCTCAAAGCTCACGATTTCATCATGCAGCCGACGATCAGGGAACGGTTTGCTATCGATGAATTCGATGTAAAGGGACTGTATCGCGCTGTTGAAAGGCTGGGAGAGAACAGAGAGGCGATAATCGCAGCGTTCAGGAACAGGATTCTCGATGAATACGGAAAGGATACCGCCGACGTCATGTTCGATTGGACCTCTTTGGTATATTTTGGGTATAAACCGGAATCGGCGATGAGGGGGCATTCCAAAGACGGTCATCCGGAAGAATGTCAGATCACCATTGGCGTGACACAGTTGGCGAAGCCGCTGTGTATTCCCGTGGGAATGACAGTGATGCCGGGGAACACACACGATTCCAAGCATATGATGGGGACGTATGCTCAGGTAAAGGATGATCTCGGCCCCGGCAGAACAATGATATTCGATGCAGGTGCGAGCTGCAAGAACATCCTGGATCAAATGATCGAGGATGGGAACAACTTCCTCACAAGGAAGAAACTGAATAGATCCGACGATAGGCTTTTCGGATCGTTTCCTAAGGATTCGTGGAAATGTATCGATGCGGGAAAGGGAGGATACTGTCTGAAGAAGAGGTTTCCGTCCCGGGTGAACTACTATTTCTTTTCGCAGGAACTGTACGATCTCAACATGGCTGCCAGAAAGAAAAAGGCAGACAAGCAGTACCGCGAGGCGGTTCTGCTGCAGGCGGATCTTGACAGTGGGAAGAAACTGAAGAAGAAGTTCCTGATCAGCAACGACCTTATCGTCGCTTCCGCATCACTTCAAACAAAGCTCACAAAGATGACCAAGGAGGAAGCACAAGCGTACATTCTCGATCGAACGATCGACGGGAGGGAAGGATTCTTCTGTCTCACGTCGAATATGGGCCTCGATCCTCCGGTGATCAGACAGAGATATCGCGACAGGGACTGCATAGAGAAGTTGTTCTCCTCAATGAAGTCCGATATCGGTATAAGGCCCATCCGTACATGGACGGATAACGGCGTCTATGGTGTACTGTCAATAGGTTTTCTCGCTCAGGCACTCATTGCCGTGACACGTATCCTTGCGAAGCCAGCATCTTCAACGGCAACGAAATTCATTACGGACTCGATGCAAAAGTTGACACTTACTGTAAGACGGAGGGGGATTGAAGGTACGGAGTGCATAATATCCAATTTCAACGCCCTCGACACATCGATTCTGAAGGCATTTAATGTGATTCCGGAGGTAACAACGATGTGATCCTCGTAAAATCGGAATAAAGACAGCGCTTTTTGACCCTGCGAAGCGGGGTCGAAACCAACTGTCAAATTGTGTTGTTTCCAATATCACGAGCGATAGCTATCGGATTCAACTGTCAAAGTCAGGTTACCTACACAAAGCAACAACAAATTCAATATACTATTGATAGTTAGAAAAGCAATATATATTTGATATCTAGATACATTAGGCATGACCAAAGGAAACCTTGGAGTGATCGTGTGTCCAATCCTTGAGGATGAGCTTGTCTACAACCTTGCAAATGATTGCGAAGACAAGAACATCTTCCTCCTGGAGAGCAATAATTCCATTGAAATCTCGGAGAAGATGAGCTCCAGAGGCATCAAGCACACCCTGTTGGATGAGAGGATGTTCCTGAACGGCATGGAACCCATACCCGAGGACGCCTATAATGTGATCATCCTGATGAAGGAGATGAGCCTGCACTCAGAGCCTGAGGTCTTGAAGGAGGATCTGAGGGATACCTTGAGGTTCATGCAATCGAAGGTCGACGCATTCGCACTATACTATGGCCTATGTGGGAACGCCAACAAGGGCATAGAGGAGTGGGCAGAGGAGAACCTTGACGTACCTATCGCCATATTCAAGGACAAATGTGGAAAGACCTGCGATGACTGCATAGGGGTTGCCGTGGGTGGCACCGATAGGTACTATGAACTGCAGAAAAAGCACACTGGGGTGCTGTACTACACCCCGGCGATGGCTACTAAATGGAGGGACTTCTTCGGCAACGAGGAGATATTCGCAGGCTCCGATAAGAAGGACTACGCCAGGCTGAAGCTCATATTGGACATGTGCGACTATCATGATGTCATGATCATACCCACTGGCCTTGGGGATAGGGATAAGTTCCTTGCGGCCGTCGACGACTTCTCGAAGGAGTTCGACTTCAACATACTTCAATTGGAGGATGGTTGGGTGACGTTGGACCCTACGATAAGGCTGCATGAGGATTCAAAGAACCTTTTGAACAGGAACCAGGATGCATAGTCGCCTTTTGCTGCAATCATCCCCTGGGGCGATTTCCCTGGTTTTACCTTAATGGGGCCTCTGCACTGGACACATTCTCTGATCCATCGCCTTGGTTGACCCCATATGGGGTCGATGACCCATGTTTGATGTTAAATTCCTATTTCGAGCCCTTTTTGGCCCTCGACGACCTCAAAGGCCTTTGAATCATGTTTTAATATGGGGCATATGATACTGAGCCTTGGCATGCCTGGATAACATCAAAGGGTTCGGAAGGACGGCCATGGGCATGGCCTCCATAACGCTATTGGTGAACGCCCTTGTGTTCTTTGGTACGCCCCTCTACACGGTAGGCAGGGCGATTCCCTCCACGATGTTAATGGTTATCGGATACCTCGGATACACAGGCAGGACCAGCAGAAAGGCCGAGGTTGTTTTCACCTACCTCACATTCTATGGGATCGGATTGTTTGCATCAGGCATCATCCTGCTCATCCACTATGAATTCTACGCATGGGAGTACTATATCGTGGCACCCATGGGACTGGTCCTTGCCTTCCTGGGGCTATCCGTCAGAGACGGGAGGGGAATAAGCAGGCGTTGGTGGGTGCTGCTGACGGCATCTCTGATGATATTGATTCTGTTTTCAGTGCATGAGATCATTTCCTTGGCTACAAGCGACCAGATCTCCAGCCTGACATATCTAGGAAGATTGGCAAGAGAGCTTTGCCTAATTGGAAATGGATGCCTCCTCTATTTCACGCTATCAGGCGATGTGAAAGACAAGGTTCAGGCACATTTTTAACTTCATCAAGGGCATGAACTCAAATGGATTGTATTTTTTATGATTGCGGACACCTTTTCGGTAATAATGGCTATTGATTGATTTTGTCAGAAAAAAGGTTCAAAATCATATATTTCACGGCCATTAATATGTTACCTGCACATCTACCTTGAATTTCTCCGAAACAAAGGCATAAACAGGTACGATATTATATGCTATAGCAACAGTTATGATTGCTAACATTGCAAAAATACTCAAAGAGATGAAGATGAATGTATAGGAAAGGACCACCATCGTAGCTCCAATAAGACACGAAACCCTTTCCACATCATATTCAAACAGATCTTCCTTTGACAAGAATGTAAATGGATATGATATTCGAATTATAGTTAATTACTTAATTATTTATAATAACTCCGCATAAAAACCTGTCCCTCCATGACGCGAAGTACGACGGCTTGGCGGCCTCGGCCAGGAAGTGCGACTCCAGCAGCTCCGCCATGTGGTCGCGGTCCCGGACGAACGTCCTGGACACGACCCTCTTGAACCCCTTCCAGATGAGCTCGATCGGGTTGAGGTCGGGGGAGTACGGGGCGTTGAACACCAGGGTTATGCCGAGCTCGGCGGCCCTCTGCGCCACCGCCCTCG
>JGI996J12353_1000117_pt1 | contig 23731 bp, 15 predicted proteins | sample IntmicLarv5ML5BL_FD_12353 | JGI IMG/M metagenome (IMG submission 12353) | reverse complement strand
AAATCCGAGGAGCAGAATTCTGCTAAAAAGGCGATATTTTTTACTGTTTTTTTCATGTGATTGAATGCAAAGATATTTTTAATCTTTTAAAACGCAAGGATTTGGTTGCAACTTTTTTCGAGATGCGGCTTCGCTCTCTTGTCGAAATGCGACTGAAAGACCAACACTGATTTGTGCTAAAATGCCCTTGTGCAACCCGTACAGGCTGGTCATTTCATCGTGACAAGACTCTCCTATAGCATGATTATTAATATATCTGACGGGCGATTTTTTGTACGCTGTCTGTTGCCATCATTGTATAGAAATGTAGACTTGGCACTCCATGCGCTATCAAGTCTTTGCATTGATGCACTCCCCACTCTACACCTACAACTTTTGCTTCCTCGTCAGTCTTACATTTACGAAGTTCTGCTGCCAGTTCCTCTGGTATTTCGGAACGGAATATGCGTGGCAAAACGGTTAACTGATTCATAAGTACAATAGGCTTAATCCCCGGAATAATCGGAACGGTAATACCTTCCTGACGCAAACGATCAACGAACGAATAATATTTTTCATTATCGAAGAACATCTGTGTAACAAGATATTCGGCACCATTTTTCACTTTCTCTTTTGCATAGAAGATATCGGATTCCAGATTAGGAGCCTCTTCATGTTTCTCAGGGTAACATGCCATACCGTACGAGAAAGGAGTTTCGTTTGCATCGAAGCGACTGCCATCTGCTGCTATTCCATTGTTGAAATCGATGACTTGTTGCTGCAATTCTGTTGCATGGTCATGATACAATTCAGGATTTTGACCAGCCTCGACAGTCTTAATGTCGCCACGCAGAAGAAGAAGATTATAAATACCAAGGAAGTTCAAATCAATCAAGGCATATTCCGTTTCATCCTTAGTAAATCCTTTACATATAATATGTGGAATAGCTGCAATCTTGTATTTATTCTGTATCGCCGAAGCAATAGCCACCGAACCCGGACGCTTACGAATATTTACTTTCTGTAAAGTTCCGTTTGGTAAAGTCTTATATATGTATTCGCTATGATGCGATGTGATGTTGATATACTTCGGATCAAACTCAATTAGTTTATCTATCACATTATATACCTTCTGAATGCTATTGCCTTTTAGCGGAGGAAGTATCTCGAAAGAAAAAGCAGTACGCTTTCCATCTTTTATAAGATCAGTTATTTTCATCTATTCTTTTTAATATTATCAGGGTCTACAGTAATAATGCAAACAATCTTCGACTATAATAACAAACAATTACATATTACAAAGAATGCGTATGTATTTGTTCTAACTTGTGATTATTTGCACCCAAAGATAGTTAAATTTTAGAGAAGCGGTATAATTCAAAGGAGCTGGGACTCTAATAGGAGTAATAATGATTTAGAAACGACTGAACTATCTTACTTACATATTACCGAATACTGTTTTTCCTCAATAATAGTATAGAATAAATTAAGCCAATCCCATTTAATATTAGTACAGAGACAATAGATTGTCTATTAAACAACATATAGAGAACAACTGTCATTACAATACAACAAATAGCAATTAATAATATTCTGAAAAATGTTTTTTTGCTAATCACGTCATCTCCTTTTTCTCGACGAAATCCCCCTATAATAGCTCCTGCACTAACCCCTGCTAAAGTCATAAATAAAGGGTATAACTTTTCCTGTCCATAAATTAATGAAAAGAACAGAAGAACAAGACATAAAAAGAACAAGCTGATATAGCATATGAGATATTTTTTGTTCATAAAAAATTAAAGAGATTAAGTGTTACTCAGAAATGCATCCTGTCTAAATTATTAAAATTTACTGTAAATGTAACTATTATACTTCAAAATAAATTAATTTTGTGTTCGTTAAATCATATAGCAAGATATCATGGAAAATATTAACTGGTCTGACTTGGCTTTCGGCTACATGAAGACTGACTACAATGTACGATGTTACTATCGTGATGGCAAATGGGGTGAATTAGAAGTTTCTTCATCTGAAATATTAAATATACACATGGCTGCAACCTGTCTACATTATGGACAAGAAGCGTTCGAAGGTCTTAAAGCATTCAGGGGTAAGGATGGGAAAATACGCGTTTTTCGTATTGATGAAAACGCCAAGCGTATGCAGGTGTCAAGTCAAGGCATTATGATGGCAGAGCTTCCTACGGAAAAATTTGAAGAAGCAGTACGCAAAGCTATTAAGCTAAACGAACGATTTATTCCTCCTTACGAGAGTGGCTCGGCATTATATATACGTCCTCTAATGATCGGAACAGGAGCTCAGGTTGGCGTCAGACCATCCAACGAGTATTTGTTCATCATCTTTGTAACTCCGGTAGGTCCTTATTTCAAAGGAGGCTTTAACACTTGTCCTGTATGTGTTATGCGTGAATATGATCGTGCTGCACCTAATGGAACAGGTTCAATAAAAGTGGGCGGAAACTATGCTGCAAGTCTTGTTGCAGGCACTAAAGCTCAGGCATCCGGTTATGCTGCAGTGTTATATCTTGACCCTAAAGAAAAGAAATATCTTGATGAATGTGGACCTGCTAATTTCTTCGCCATAAGAGGCAATAGCTATATCACACCTCAATCAAAATCTATCCTACCATCTATCACAAACAAAAGTTTGATGCAGCTTGCTGAAGACATGGGATTGACTGTAGAGCGTCGCCCTGTCCCTATAGAAGAGCTTGCAACATTTGAAGAAGCGAGCGAATGTGGAACAGCCGCAGTTATCGCTCCTATTTCAGTAGTCGATGATTTAGACACTAAAGAATCATATACATTCTTCAAAAATGGTTTGGAAGGGTCTGTCAGCGAAAAATTATACAAGAAACTACGTGGTATTCAATATGGAGACGAACCAGATGTACATAATTGGATAACTATTGTTGATTAATATTATTCATTCATCATTCTGAATGAATAGAGAAAGGTGCTTCTGTTAAACCTCAGAAGCACCTTTTTCTATTGTACAAATCTATTCCGAATGTAATTTTAGAATGATATTTATGTTGTAAAAAATGTAATCTCGGGGTTACAATATATAGAATTATTTAATACATTTGCGACAAGGGAGTATAAGATATTATTATTAAGTGGAAGCATTTTATAGGACACACAATTATTTGTTAGAACATACCGAATCTCCGGTAAGACGTCTTTTAATGGACGAAATTGATTGGAACAATCGACTTATTGGAATAAAAGGTTCGAGAGGAGTCGGGAAAACTTTATTCTTGTTAAATTACGCCCGTGAATTTTTCGGAAAGGATAATAGAGAGTGTCTTTATATAAATCTCAATCACTTTTATTTTACCGAACGAACTCTTGTCGACTTTGTTGCAGAGTTTCGAGCAAAAGGAGGAAAGGTGTTGTTGATAGATCAGGTATTCAAGTATTCCGATTGGTCTAAAGAACTACGTATTTGTTACGATACTTATCCGGATATCAAGATTGTCTTTTCAGGCTCTTCGGTGATGCGCCTTAAAGAAGAAAATCCGGATTTATCAAACTGCGTAAAATCTTATAACCTAAGAGGGTTTTCTTTTCGTGAATATCTTAATCTGACATTAGGTACATCTTTACCACATTTCTCCTTAGAAGAGTTGATTAAAGATCACAAAAAGATAGCAGAAGACATCTGCTCCTCCGTCAAACCAACGGCATTCTTGCAGGATTATCTGCATCATGGATATTATCCGTTCTTCTTGGAGAAGAGGAACTTTTCAGAAAATCTACTGAAAACAATGAATATGATGTTGGAGGTAGATGTTTTGTACATCAAACAAATTGAACAGAGTTATCTGCCAAAGCTTAGGAAGCTACTGTATATTCTGGCAACAAGCGCACCATGCGTACCAAATGTAAGTCAACTAAGTAAGGATATTGAAACCAGTAGAGCAACTGTAATGAACTATATCAAGTATCTTACAGATGCAAGACTAACTAATATGCTTTATTCTGAAGGAGAGGAATTCCCAAAGAAGCCGGCAAAAATATATATGAATAATACGAACCTGATGTACCCGATTCGCCCAATGGCGGTGAATCCACAGTCAGTCCGCGAAACATTCGCTTACAGTATGCTTCATAGAAACAATAAGGTAAATGAAGGAATCAAAAACATTCACTTCCTTGTAAACAAGAAATATAACATTAAGGTTTCAGAAACTCTGAAAGGAAAACGAAGCCCTGATGTACTCTATTTAGTAGAAAACATAGAGGTTGGTGAAGACAACATCATCCCTCTATGGATGTTAGGATTCTTATATTGAAATAACAAGTGTTACTTAAATAAAACCAGAAATGACAAAACAAAAGAAATTTTTGACTTGTGACGGGAATCAGGCAGCTGCACATATATCTTATATGTTTAGTGAAGTGGCTGCGATTTATCCTATCACACCTTCGTCCACAATGGCGGAATATGTAGATGAATGGGCTGCAGCCGGAAGAAAGAACATCTTTGGCGAAACAGTCTTAGTTCAGGAAATGCAATCGGAAGGTGGTGCTGCTGGTGCGCTTCACGGTTCGTTGCAGGCTGGTGCATTAACAACTACTTATACTGCATCGCAGGGGTTGTTGCTTATGATTCCTAATATGTACAAGATTGCGGGGGAATTACTTCCTTGTGTATTCCATGTTTCTGCACGTACGATAGCGTCACACGCCCTTTCTATATTTGGAGACCACCAAGATGTTATGGCTGCACGTCAGACAGGTTTTGCAATGTTGGCTGAAGGTTCTGTACAAGAGGTTATGGATTTGTCTGCTGTTGCTCACTTGGCAACAATAAAATCTCGCGTTCCATTCATAAATTTCTTTGACGGATTCCGTACTTCTCACGAAATACAAAAGATTGAATCTTTAGAAAACGATCAATTAGCTCACTTAATTGACCATAAAGCATTGGCAGAATTCCGCAGCCGCTCAATCAATCCGGAAAATCCGGTAGCACGTGGTATGGCTGAGAATCCTGATGCGTTCTTCCAACACAGAGAATCGTCTAACAAATACTATGAAGCTGTTCCTGCTATCGTAGAAGAATATATGAACGAGCTATCTGCTATTACAGGACGTAAATATGGTTTGTTTGATTACTATGGCGCAGAAGATGCTGACCGTGTAATCATTGCAATGGGTTCTGTAACAGAAGCTATCCGCGAGGCTATTGACCACCTTGTTGCAAAAGGCGAAAAGGTTGGATTGGTAGCAGTTCACTTGTATCGTCCGTTCTCTGCTAAGCATTTCTTGGCAGCTGTACCTAAAACAGCAAAACGCATTGCTGTACTTGACCGTACAAAAGAACCGGGGGCAACAGGAGAGCCTATGTATCTGGATGTAAAGGATTGCTTCTATGGTTCGGATAGCGCACCTCTTATTGTAGGCGGCCGTTACGGCTTATCATCAAAAGACACTACTCCTACACAGATTCTATCTGTATATGAGAACCTTGCATTACCTACACCAAAGAATAAATTTACAGTAGGAATTATTGATGACGTTACATTCACGTCTCTTCCTCAGAAAGAAGAAATCGCTTTAGGTGACGCAAGTATATATGAGGCTAAGTTCTATGGCTTAGGTGCTGACGGTACTGTTGGTGCAAACAAAAACTCGGTTAAGATTATTGGCGACAATACTAATAAATCTTGTCAGGCTTACTTCTCGTATGACTCTAAAAAGTCTGGAGGTTTCACTTGTTCGCACTTACGCTTTGGTGATAAACCTATTCGTTCAACATACTTAGTAAACACACCTAATTTCGTAGCTTGTCACGTTCAGGCATACCTTAAAATGTATGATGTAACTCGTGGTTTGCGTGAAAATGGTACATTCTTGTTGAATACTATCTGGAATGCAGAAGAGCTTGAAAAGAACTTACCTAACAAGGTGAAGAGAACTTTGGCAAAAAAGAATGTTACTGTTTACTATATAAATGCGACGCAAATCGCTTTAGAAATAGGTTTAGGAAACCGCACAAATACAATCCTTCAATCAGCGTTCTTCCGTATAACAAAGGTTATCCCTGTTGATTTGGCTATTGAGCAAATGAAGAAATTCATTGTTAAGTCATACGGTAATAAAGGTGAAGATGTGGTTAATAAGAACTATGCTGCGGTTGACCGTGGTGGTGAATATTCGGTTCTTGCTGTTAACCCTGCATGGGCAAATCTTCCTGATGACGAAAGTACAGAAGCAAAAGCTCCTGCATTTATTGAGGATGTTGTAAAGGTTATCAATGCTCAGGATGGAGACTTACTACCTGTATCAACATTTGTTGGCATTGAAGACGGTACTTGGGAACAAGGAACTTCTAAATATGAAAAACGTGGTGTGGCTGCATTCGTTCCTGTTTGGGAAGCAAGTAGCTGTATCCAATGTAATAAATGTGCTTATGTTTGTCCTCACGCTGCGGTACGTCCTTTCGTCCTTGATGAAGCAGAACAAGCTAAGGCTCCATTCGGAGAAGAAGGTTTGCTTAAAGCTGTAGGAAAACAGTTTGACGGTATGAAATTCCGCATTCAAGTGTCTGTATTAGACTGTTTGGGTTGTGGAAACTGTGCTGATGTTTGTCCTGGCAACAAGAGCGGAAAAGCATTGAAGATGGTTGGTCTTGAAAGCCAATTAAACGAAGTTCCAGCTTGGGAGTACTGCGCAAACGAAGTGAAAACTAAGCAACACTTGGTGAATGTAAGCGCAAATGTAAAGAACTCACAGTTCGCAACTCCATTATTTGAGTTCTCCGGCGCTTGTTCCGGTTGTGGTGAAACTCCATACGTGAAGTTGGTTACACAGTTGTTCGGTGACCGCCAGATGATAGCAAATGCAACAGGTTGTTCTTCTATCTATTCCGGTTCAGTTCCTTCGACTCCATATACTCAGAATGATAAAGGACATGGTCCTGCATGGGCAAACTCACTATTTGAAGACTTCGCTGAATTTGGTTTTGGTATGTCATTGGCAGTAGAAAAGATGCGTTTACGTCTTGAAAAGCTAATGAACCAAGCAATCGAAGCAGGCTGTCCTGCAGAAGCAAAAGGATTGTTCGAAGAATGGATTGCTAATCAAAATGACACAGAAAAATCAATCGAACTTGAAGCTAAGATTACTCCAATGGTAAATGCTGCTGCCGGTCAATGTGAATATTGCAAGGGAATAGCATCATTGAGCAAGTATCTAATCAAAAAGTCTCAATGGATTATTGGTGGTGATGGTGCTTCTTATGATATTGGTTTTGGTGGTCTTGACCACGTATTGGCTTCCGGTAAGAATGTAAACGTATTAGTATTGGATACTGAGGTTTATTCAAATACTGGTGGACAATCTTCTAAAGCAACTCCGGTAGGTGCGATTGCGAAGTTTGCAGCATCAGGTAAGCGTATTCGCAAGAAAGACCTTGGTCTGATTGCTTCTACATACGGCTATGTATATGTTGCTCAAATTGCAATGGGTGCTGACCAAGCTCAAACACTGAAAGCAATCCGTGAAGCAGAAGCATACGACGGACCTTCATTGATTATTGCTTATGCACCATGTATCAACCACGGTTTGAAATTAGGCATGGGTAAGAGTCAACAAGAAATAGCAAACGCAGTAGAATGTGGATACTGGCATCTATGGCGTTACAATCCTGCATTGGAAGCTGAAGGTAAGAACCCATTCTCTTTAGACAGTAAAGAGCCTAATTGGGATAACTTCGCAAACTTCTTAAAAGGTGAAGTACGTTATTCTTCAATGTTGAAACAATATCCTGACGAAGCTGAAGAATTATTCCAAGCTGCACAAGAAAATGCACTATGGAGATACAACAACTACAAACGTTTGGCTAAACAACAATGGGGTGTTGATGCTGAATAATAAATAGTAGATACCATAAAAAAGCGACAATCGGCTGATTGTCGCTTTTTTTGTATCCTCTTAATCAGTATCTTTACATTAGATATATAAAGACTATGATAAAAGCAATTTTTTTTGATATAGATGGAACGCTCGTCAGTTTCAACACTCACAAAGTACCACAATCAACAATAGATGCCCTCTCCATTCTAAAGGAAAAAGGAATAAAAACCTTTATAGCGACAGGCAGACATCGACAAGCAATAAACAATCTTGGGACATTGACATTTGACGGATATATTACCCTTAATGGCAGTTGCTGCATAAACGACAAAAACGAAATTATTCATAAGCACAAAATTCCTTCGGAGGATATAATCTCACTAATGAATTACATTGATAATGTTGAGACATTTCCATGTATTATGGTAAGAGAGAAAAGCATGCTAATGAATTACAAGAATGACGATGTAGATGCAATCTTCCGACAACTTAACTTCCCCGAACCTCCATCCGGCAATCTACACGATGTACCTGTAGATGATGTATATCAATTGATCGCTTTCTGGGGTACAAACCAAGACGAAAGAATAATGCAAGCCTTACCAGGATGCGAATCGACACGCTGGTCGCCATTATTTACCGACGTTGTACCTAAGGGCAGCAGCAAAAGTGAAGGCATAGATAAGGTATTGGAAAGCTACGGCCTAAAACTAGAAGAGACGATGGCATTCGGAGACGGAGGAAATGATATATCCATGTTGAAGCACGTTGGTATAAGTATTGCTATGGGAAATTCAGATGATGAAGTAAAGCAATCAGCTAAATACGTCACAGACTCCGTTGACGATAACGGAATATACAATGCATTGAAACATTTTGGCGTTATATAAGTTAACGAATATTTAATCGACACCTCTTTCACTTCAAAAAAGTTAATTAATGTATCTTTTTAAAAGAAATATGCCGAACGCTTATGTTTTATAGCATCTTTTCATATCTTTGTATCGTTAAAAACAAAAAGATTATTTAGGATTATCTATTTTATTAATCAAATTCTCCAAGAGTGGAGAGTTCTTAAACTTGAAAAAATGATGACAAGAAAAAATGAAGAAAGCCTTAAGGCTTTAGCGATGTTACGCTATCAAGCAGACAAGTACCAAGCTATGGGAAATGGTCTAATGTGCCAACAAGTAAATGCTCAAATACGCCATCTATTAGGTGAGCTTGATACAGACAACGCAAACAATTAAGACTAATTAGAGAAAAATTATTTAGATGATATCTCTTACCTCCGAAAGTGTCGGATAGGTGAGAGATTTAATGTCCGAGGACTTTCATCGCTTAGAGAGCGAAGAGAGGCCTTTTTTATTTGTACCTACTTCACCCCTACACAATAATAAGATACAGCATACAAATAAACCGACCTCGAAATGAGATCGGTTTATTCATTAATAATGTATGTATTTACAGAGCTTCAGCTCTTGTCCATTCGGAAGTGCCATTTTCATTTATTGCTTCGATAGCAAAATAATATGGCTTTGTCCTATCCATTCCCGGATAATAATATTCATTCACATCATGAACCATTACACAATTATATAGTTTATCCGGCTCCTGACCGATATAAATATTATATGCATAGGCATTATCAACCGGTTCCCACTTAAGCCATCCGTTACGGCGATCGGTCACATCAGAACGTAGGGCTACAAATTCTTTTACTTTCTCTGGTTTTTGTCCATGCCCTTTTCCAAATACACGGAAGCCGGAAATTGCAAACTTACCTGTTGGCATATGGATATTGACCATCTTAAGATAGCGTGCCTCTACCGGTTTATCAAGTTCTACATAATCATGTGGTACATCTTTATCGTTCTTACTTTTATCAATCAGCATTTTCCACCTTTTGCCATCAGTAGAATAGTGTACTTCATACTGATGATATATTCCCAATTGTTTGCCACGAAACTCGGCATCTTGGTCGGCATAATTGATTTGTACAGCTTTTACTGTTGAGACCTCTCCCAGATCAGAGATAAGCCATTCGCCTTTGTTGGCAGTCTTTGCACTCCAATAAGTCTTAATATTTTCGTTTACAAGGTTATTCGCATGATACGAGCCAAGTGTAGAAGAAACCTGTACAGGCTTATTATAATTTAGAAGCATCCATCCCGTGAAGCGACTTTCCAGATGATCAGCCTTTCCATTAGGAATATAATGAGGGTAATCACCAAATGCAGTATTACAATACATCACATCATCCTTGTCAAAGCCCGCAGGCCAGATACCGACACGACGTTCGAAAGTATTCTTTACATTAATAATCATTGTTGATACATGCCAATAATTATCATCATTATCTTGGAATGTAGCACCATGCCCTGCTCCACGGATAAAGCCACCAGCCTTCATACTAAGAGGTAATGATACATGCTCGAAATGCCCAAGCGGACTATCACTTACCGCAACACCATCACCGTAATGACTAAGCTCTGTGCCTGGCCCTCCCCATTGAAGGTAGTATTTACCATTATGCTTAGTCATCCACGCTCCTTCCATAAAAGGTTTCAGGAATGTGTTATCCATGTGTTCGCCAAAACGATGCCAACCAATTCTGTTATCATCAAGAAGCAGCAATTCCTTACGCGTTCCGATTGGTTTGAATGTTGATCGCTCCAATTCGATACCATATAAAGGATATACGTTACTACTTCCGTTGTACATATATAAGCGTTCGTCATCGTCAATAAAAAAGGCTGGATCCCACCCTCCTATCTCGAAATGTTCAACGGCTTTAGTCCATTCATTTTCTTTTGGATTAGTACTAACCCATATTGGAAAAATACTTGAATAGGTAGAGCCGAAGACACAAAGTGAGTCACCTTGTACCCATGCAGCAGGAGCGCATAGGTCATCCCACTTATTCTCAGTCTTTTCAATAGCCTCTTCTGTTAAGAATGGACGCGAAACAAATGTCCAGTTCAACATATCACTACTCCACCAATAACCAGTTTGATTTGTAGAAAAAAGATAATAATCACCTTTGAAATTAACAATCACCGGATCGGCTGTAGTGCGGTGTTTGCCCCATGTTGTAAAATTAGGGATGGGACCATAACCATAGTCGAGGTTTACAGGATTGCAATACGTAGTCTGCTGTGCATTTATCGAAAGCACAGAGATAGAGAATAATACCAAAAAATTAAATAATCTCATGTTTACAAAATGTTATATAATTAGGATAATAAAATATCGAGCAGACTTAAACACAAATATAACCTAATCTCACGAGCAAATAAAACCCAGCCTTGTATATAGTAACCTAAAAGAGTATATTTGTGACTACAGACGATTTTAGTTGACAATAATTTTATGAAAAAGATATTCAATCTTTACTTTCTTACACTTCTTTCATTGATTCCTCTATGCATAGAAGCAGCCACTATTCCTTATACTCCTAAAATACATAATTATCTGGTTGGCGATTATAAAGCCGGAAACCAAAACTGGGCGGTTTGCCAGGGAGCTAATGGAAGAATGTATTTTGGCAACAATCGCGGACTATTGGAATACGATGGCATACGTTGGACTCTCTTAACATTACCCAATAAATCGTCTGTACGATCTGTATATGCAGATAAGAGCAATCGTATATATGTAGGTTCTTACGAAGAATTTGGCTATTACGAAGCTGATGAAAAGAACATACAGACATACTATTCCCTGAAAGATCGTATTGTTGGGGAAATGACTCCCAACACAGAAATATGGACCATACATGAGTATCAAGAAAAAATATATTTTCAATCATTTACTTCATTCTTCGTGTATGATGGGGAAAAGGTTACAGAATATAAAGAAGAACAACCTCCCTTGTCTTTCTTCACCATAGAAGACAAACTTTATATACAATTCCTGAATGGAGGGTTTGCCCGTGAGGAAAATGGACAATTCCGACAATTATTCTCTCGCGAAGAAATAAATAATGATGAGGTCGTGTCGGTTCTGCCGTATGATGACAAACTATTACTGACAACCGTAAAGAATGGCTTATATTTTTATTCGAACGGGATTGTTTCAAAGTGGGACAGTCAGGCAAGCAATCTAATAAAAGGACAGTTAGCTAATAGGGCGACATTGATGTCTGACTCATCCTATGTAGTAGGTTCTATATCCAATGGATTGATTGCATTTGATAAGACAGGAAGCATACGATGGCATATCAACAGAGACAATAATTTAATAAACAATACTGTATTAGGTGTTTTCTGTGACTCCAATGGCGACTTATGGGCATCATTGGATAATGGGATAGCACATATACAGACCAATTCTCCTATTCATATATACGAGCCTTACAGAGTCCAGATTGGTATGATCTACGATATGATAATGACTGACAATGAACTTCTTTTCGCAACAAATCAAGGTATATACGGATATTCCAACGAAAGAAAAATCCCAACATTAGTCCCTCATACAGAAGAACAGGTTTGGTATATTAAAGAAATAGACAATCAAATAATAGCAGGACATAACAAAGCCACATTATTCCTGAAGAACGGAAAAATAACAGACTCATACACCGAATCAGGAGGAGGCACAGATTTGAAGAAGTGTATTATTAATGGAAAGGAGATTCTGCTTCAGTCTTCTTATAGTCAGCTTAGTATTTTTACTAAGAACAATTCAGGGAAATGGGTATTCAGCCATAATGTAAAAAACTTCAATAACCTTATTAGATCATTTGAAGTAGACCCAAGTGGTACTATTTGGGCAACTCATATGCACCGCGGATTATATCGGATAAATTTAGATGACACATTGCATGAAATTGTGAATATTGAATACATAAGTAGCCTCACTGACGACAGCAATGGTGGCATCATCAATGTGATGAACTTACGCGGTCGAATTGTTTTCTCTGACGGAAAGCAATTTTACACATATATGGATATATCAAACGAGATTGTACCCTATAATGTACTGAACAATATACTACCCTATAGAGGTGACACCTATCGTATTATTCCATCTCAGAATGAGCATTATTGGCTTATAAACAATAAAGAGTATGTGTTAATACACTTTTTCGATGGACGCTTTGAAGTGATAGACAGAATACCATTCTCTTTCTTTCACAACCCAACAATAGAAAACAATGGTAACATATACATAGACAATAACGGGGACTCCCACTTCTGTCTTAATGGAGGAATAGCAAGGTATAGTTCAAAGAACACCTCATTTAATAACAAAGAATATCAATTAGAGCTTGTTTCTGTTTCCGTATCAGGAAAACAAGAGAAGGAGCGTATTTATCTGCCGGTAAAAACAGGAGACAACGTTCCTGTCTTAGAACATTTCAACAATAGTATATCTTTTGAGTTATCATATCCTGATTATAGTAGACAGACTTTGAGTGTCGAGTACAAGCTTGAAGGGTTTGAGAAAGAATGGAAGGAAAGTCCGATTCCTTTCTCCGTAAGTTATTCAGATCTTCCCTACGGTAGTTTTGTATTGTCTGTAGAAATAAAAGATGGAACAGGGAAAAAGCTATCGAGCTTATCATACCCCTTTACGATAAAAGAGCCATTCTATAAATCAGTATACGCTATTGTATTGTACATACTATTATTAATCATTCTTATTATTCTGTTTGTTCGCTATTATATCCAATGGGAGGTAAATAGAGAAAAACGTAGAGTTGCAGAACAAATGAATATTCAAGAGCAACTTATCATGAAACTTGAGAATGAAAAACTCGAGAATGAACTCACTTATAAAAGTAAAGAGCTGGCAAGTACAACTCTGGCTGTTATATCAAAGAATGACTTCTTAGAGGAACTTAAAAGAGACGTTCAGGAACAAAAGTTGTCCGGAACATATTCCAAACGCTTCTTTGACAAGCTGATGAAAAAAATAGATGGAAATATTACCAATAAAAATGAATGGGCTATCTATCAAGCTAACTTCGACCACATACATGAAAGGTTCTTTGTTAAATTAAAAGACCGTTATCCCGATCTTACTTCAGGAGACCTACGTATGTGTGCCCTTCTTAGGCTTAATATGCCCACAAAAGATATGGCAAGTATGTTAAATCTCTCCATCAGAGGAGTCGAAGCAGCCCGTTATCGCTTGCGTAAAAAGATTGGATTAGAGGAAGGAGAGAACTTAACTGACTTTATTCTCCGCTTTAATTAACACACCTGTGTTATTAAACACAAAACAAAGCACCACGTTTTTAACAGCTTTAACACACTAGAGAACAACGGACTAAGCAACAATGCAGTAGCATTGCCGTACCAATCATCACCCCCTTTAATCAATAAAGTAGCTTTAGCGTATGTTAAAATTTGTTTGCCTTGTTTCATGGATGTTTATTTGCCACCTCAAAAAAAGATCTATTAATTTTTTAATGTTAAACCTAAAAATTGAATGAATGAAAGCTAAATTATTGCTTTGTTTATGCCTTATCCTTGCTTGTACAAATATATTTGCACAAGAACGTGTCGAAGTTTCCGGCATTGTTACAGAACAGGCATCAGGATTTCCTGCCATCGGGGTTAGTGTCCTGGTAAAGGGAACAACACAAGGAACAATCACCTCTATTGATGGTGACTACTCTATTCCTAATGTACCGAGTGATGCTACACTAGTATTTAGTTATATCGGCATGATCTCTCAAGAAGTCACAGTAAACGGGAGAACCAGAATTAATATTTTAATGGAAGAAGATACTCATAGCCTTGAAGAGGTAGTTGTTATCGGATATGGTAGTGCAAAGGCTAAAGACCTAACCTCTCCTATTACAACAATCAGCTCTGAGTCTATTGCTAAGCAGTTAACAGCATCTCCTATGCAAGGCTTACAAGGAAAGGTTTCAGGCATCCAGGTTATTAACACCGGACAACCAGGTAGCTCTCCAAGAGTACGTATGCGTGGAGTGGGTAGTTATAATGACGAAGGTCCATTGTATGTTGTAGACGGAATGTTCTTCGATGACATCAGTTTCTTAAGTAATGGCGACATCGAAAGCCTTAACGTATTAAAAGATGCATCTGCATCTGCTATTTACGGTGTACGTGCTGCTAATGGTGTAATTATCATTACAACAAAACGTGGTATTATAAATACCAAACCAGAGGTTTCTTATGATGGATATGTAGGTGTTCAGACAGCAACCAACAAAATGAAGATGGCTAATTCTGAGCAGTATACTATGATGATGAGAGAAGCCGGACTGAATCATTATGCAGAAAGTTCTATCGCACGATTTGGCGGTGCTAATGGTATTCCATCTACAAACACAGATTGGTATGATGAATTACTTAAAACAGCATTGATGCATAGCCATAATGTAAATGTAAATGGCGGTACTGATGTTCTTACTTATTCAGTTGGTGCTAACTATTTAAGTCAGGATGGTATCATGGATAAAGTTGACAATGGTTATGAGCGTCTTAACACAAGGTTGAAAATGGATCTTAGACTAATGCCAAACCTTAGAGTCGGAGCGAATATGATTATGACGAGCAGCACACAACAAATAGCTCCAAATGACGCATGGGGAAAAGCATTTACAACTCCATCTATTTTGCCTGTTTATGACGAAAATAACACAATCGCTTATCCGGAAAAATTTGCATCTCCTGGTTCTTTAGGATATGATGAATATTTTGGTAACCCTGTTGCTTCTGCTTTTTATGAGAATAATTCTGCAAAAGTATTCCAGGTTATGCCATCTTTCTATGCTGAGTTATCTCTATTGGAGGATAGACTTACATTTAGAAGTTCTTTCAGCCAAAGTATAACAAACACTCGTAATCTGAAATATATCCCTGAGTTTGCAGTATCAACAAACCAAAGAAGAGATGTATCTTTATTGGAAAGAGCAACAAACTACCAAAATAATTATATCATTGATAATGTCTTGACATATCGTGAAACTTTCGGAATTCACAACATCACTGCGATGGTTGGTAGCTCTGTAAGAAAAGATCGTTATGAAAGATTATTTGGTTCTGCAACTGATGTTCCTAACAGTCCGGAATTATGGTATTTGTCACAAGGTGCTCAGGACTCTCGTATTTCTAACGATGCAGGTCAAGAAAACAGAGGTGCTTCTTTCTTCGGACGTTTTATGTATAACCTATCTGATAAGTATCTTTTATCAGCTACATTAAGAGCTGATGGTAGTTCTAAATATCAGGAGAAATGGGGCTACTTCCCTTCTCTTGGTTTAGGATGGGTTCCTTCTCAAGAAGGATTCATGCAAAATCAAAGTGTGGTCGAATTCCTCAAGTTCAGAGGTAGCTGGGGTAAACTTGGAAATGACAAGATTGTGCCAAACAGTGGCTTCTCTTCTATCACTCAGAATTTAGGAACAACTGGTGTATTCGGTGATACGCAAGTTGTAGGAAATACTAACGTTAGTTACTTCAATTATTTGAAATGGGAAGTTGTAGAAGAAATCAACGCAGGTTTTGACTTCTCAACACTGAATAATCGTTTAAGTGGTGAATTTGACTATTACAAACGTACAACAACAAATGCAGTATTTGACTACATATTGCCTTTTGGTGCTGGCAGTGTAAAAACTAACAACGGCGAGATTGTAAACTCAGGTATTGAAATGTCATTAAACTGGAACGACAGAATAACTAAGGACTTTAGCTACAATGTTGGTTTTAACTTGACAACATTGAAGAATGAAGTTACATACTTGAATGGTGTAGACCGTATCCCTACTGGTTCTGCTGAGTTTAGAACTTACAGAATGCTTGGTCAGCCAATTGATGCTTTCTATGGCTACAAAGTCGTTGGAGTTTATCAAAATGATGCACAAGTTGCAGCAGACCCTGTTGCAGTAAAGAATGGTTTGAAGCCTGGTGACTTTATCTATGAGGACTTGAATAATGATGGTGAGATTAGTGATGCCGACAAACAAATTATCGGATCTAAATTGCCTAATTTGTATATCGGCGGTAACCTTGGTTTCGAATACAAGAAGTTTGATTTCAACATGGCCTTCAACGGACAATTCGGTCATAAGATCACTAACCGTAAGAGAGGTTTGAGAAGATGGCAGAATGCTATCAACTTCGACGAGAACCTTGTTCTTAATCGTTGGACAGGCGAAGGCTCTACAAATTCATATCCTTCTGCAGCAGGTTATATCAACCCTTGGAATATAACAAACTTCAACTCTTTCTTTACAGAAAATGCTTCGACAGTTACTATTCAGAATATCCAAGCTGGTTATACATTCCAGAATGTGTTTGCAGGTTCAAACAAGAGCACTGTAAGAGTTAGCTTTACTGCAGAAAGACCTTTCAGTTTCTTCTCATATAATGGATTTACAACAGATATCCCTGATGGATTTGATGAATTAACATATCCTTTGGCATCTACATTCAGCTTTGGTGTTAAGATAACTTATTAATAAAATACAGAAATGAAAAAATATATAATCTTATTAGCAGCATTTGCTTGCACGTTCAGTAGTTGTGATGACTATCTGGATAAATTGCCGGAAAACGAATTAAATGTTGTAGACGTTGATTATTCAAACCTGAGCGATATGTTCAATCCTGTTTCAGGAACTTATGCAACAATACGTACAGGTAGAGGCTTTGGCTCATGGAGTGGTTTTGGACTTATTGCCGTTCGTGGTGATGATGTTGAGAAAGGTTCAACCCCTACTGACCAAATTGAGTATCAATATTGCAAGAATTTTGAATATTTCAGAATCAATGAATTCTGGGCATTGAATGCAACTTGGGGTAATTTGTATTATTCAGTACAAGCTGCCAACGGTGCACTTGAGGCATTGGGTAAATACAGAGAACACGCAACAAGCAGCGACGCTTTAGCTTTAAATACTCAGTATCAGGCAGAGGTTCGTTTCTTGAGAGCATATACATTATTCTATATTGCTCGTTTGTGGGGTGATGCTCCATTGCTTACTTCTAATGACATGGTTCTTGAAGCCTTAGGCAAAACTCCACATGGGGAAATCTTGGCATTCGTTAATGAGGAAATGGATTTCTGTATTGCAAACTTACCTGCTTTACGTCCTAACGAAATGCCTCACAGAGGTCAGGCAACTAAATATTCTGCATTAGCTCTTAAGGCAAAGATTCAATCAGATCGTAATGAGTGGGATTCTGTTTTGGCTGCGACTAATGAAGTTATCGAAAGTGGTAGATTCTCTCTTTATCCTGATTTCTACCAAGCATTCAAGAAACCGGGTCGTTTGAGCGATGAGAGCTTATTCGAATTGCAATATTCTGACTTTGGTTCTGCAACAGCAGAGGCTGTAACTTCTGATGCTTGGTTTGCTTTCCAAGGACCAAGAGGTTCAATCAGGGGTGTAAAACCAATGGCGAGCGGATGGGGATTCATGACTCCTTCTCAATCATTAGTTGATCTTATGGAGAGAAGAGGAGAAACTGTACGTAAGACTACTACATTGTTGTTCACCGACGCTGTTACTCCTGACAATGACACAATCCCTGCAGGTTCTCCAACAGAGCCAACAGTATATAATGGTAAAGTTTATTTACCAAGTGTACAATTGACAGATGGTAGAACAGACTATGGTATTGGCAACAATATCCGTATGTTAAGATATGCTGATGTATTATTATTGAATGCTGAGGCAAGAGTTCGTTTAGGTCAGAATGGCGATGCTCCTCTTAATGAAGTAAGAGCACGCGCTGAGCAGTCGGCTATAACAGGCGCAACTTTAGAGCAAGTTCTTGAAGAAAGACGCATCGAGTTAGCTTGCGAATGGGGCGAACGTTTCTTTGACTTAGTTCGTACGGGTTTGGCGGAGTCAACTCTTCCTGGTTTCGTAAAGGGACAAAGCGAGTTTTATCCGATACCTCAGGCAGAACTTGACATTAATCCTTTATTGAGATAAAATAGGTTACATAAAACTTATCACAGTATAAGTTTCAACATAATAAACAAACCATAGTGCCTATTTAATATAGGCACTATGTGTTATTATATATTCGAAAAAGCAATGAGGAAACAATTATTAAGCGTCTTACTTATTTGTGCAGCAATGACAAGTTGTGTACAAACGAAGGAGACAGAGATGGATCGTTTTATAGACGATTTAATGAGTAATATGACCATCGAAGAAAAACTTGGTCAGTTGAATTTACCCGCATCTGATGGTGGTGATATTGTTACAGGGCAAACACAAAGTACTGATCTTGGAATAAAAATCAAACAAGGTCTTGTAGGTGGTGTCTTTAACATTAAGGGAGTTGAGAAGATTAGAGAGGTTCAACGCATTGCTGTCGAAGAAAGTCGGTTGAAAATTCCTTTGCTCTTTGGTATGGATGTTATACATGGTTACGAAACCATCTTCCCTATTCCAATCGGTATGTCTTGTACTTGGAATATGGAGGCTGTGGAACGATCTGCTCGTATAGCTGCTATTGAAGCAAGTGCAGACGGTATTTCATGGACATTCAGCCCAATGGTGGATATCTCGCGCGACCCTCGCTGGGGACGTGTTTCAGAAGGTAATGGTGAAGACCCATTCTTAGCTGGAAAGATTGCAAAGGCAATGGTTTATGGCTATCAAGGAGTAGGTGAAAGCCTTTACAGCACAAACTCCCATATTATGGCTTGTGTTAAACACTATGCTCTTTATGGAGCATCAGAGGCTGGACGCGACTACAACACCGTAGACATGAGTCGCCTTCGTATGTTCAACGAGTATATGTATCCATACCAGGCTGCGGTTGATGCCGGTGTTGGTAGTGTTATGGCTGCTTTTAATGAAGTAGACGGTATACCTGCGACTGGTAACAAATGGCTTATGACTGATATATTACGTGACAAATGGGGCTTTGATGGATTTGTCGTTACAGACTACACCGGTACTATCGAAATGGTAGACCATGGCATTGGCGACTTTGCAACAGTATCAGCTCAAGCCTTAGCTGCCGGTATCGATATGGATATGGTTAGCGAAGGTGTATTTACTTTGAAGGAATCAATGGAAGCTGGTCTTGTCACAGAAGCACAAATCAACCAAGCTTGTCGTCGTATCCTTGAAGCTAAGTATGTACTTGGTTTATTCGACGATCCATATAAGTATTGCGACGAGAACAGAGCCAATACAGAAATCTATACAGACGAGCACCGTGCAGAAGCTCGCAGCATTGCTACCGAGAGTTTCGTATTGTTGAAGAATGACAATGTATTGCCTTTGGAAAGAAAAGGTACTATCGCTGTTGTTGGTCCTTTGGCCAACACTCGTTCTAATATGGTAGGTACATGGAGTGTAGCTGCAAGATTAGAAAAACCGGCAACTCTTATCGAAGGCTTGGCGGAAGTTGCAGGAGACAGAGCAAAAATCGTTTATGCAAAGGGTAGTAACCTTACTGCTGACGAAACATTGGAAATGCATGCAACAATGTTCGGCCGCGAATTAGGTCGTGACAATCGTACCGAAGAAGAGTTGCGCAACGAAGCTTTACGTATCGCAAGAGGTGCAGACATAATCGTTGCTGCATTAGGCGAATCGTCTGAATTCAGCGGCGAAGCAAGTAGCCGTACAGACATTGGAATACCGGACGTACAGAAAAGGCTATTGGTTGAATTGGTAAAAACAGGCAAGCCTGTTGTTCTTGTATTGTTTACCGGTCGTCCATTAACTCTTGAATGGGAAAACGAGAACGTTCCTGCAATCCTAAACGTATGGTTCGGTGGTTCGGAGTCTGCTCATGCTATCGGAGATGTATTGTTCGGAGATGCAAACCCAAGTGGAAAGTTAACACACACATTCCCACGCAACGTTGGTCAGATTCCATTATTCTACAATCACAAGAATACCGGTCGTCCGTTGGCTGATGGAGCTTGGTTCTCTAAGTTCCGTAGCAATTACATCGATGTGCCTAATACTCCTTTGTATCCATTCGGTTATGGATTGAGCTATACAACGTTTGAATATAGCGATGTGACATTAAGCTCTGACAAGATGAACTATAATGGTGACTTGACTGCAAGCGTTACTGTGACCAATACAGGTAAATATGATGGTGCAGAGGTTGTACAATTATATATCCGCGACTTGGTGGGTAGTATTACTCGTCCGGTTAAGGAACTAAAGGGCTTTGACAAGGTTATGATTAAAGCCGGAGAGTCTAAGACTGTCGACTTCAAAATAACTCCTGAGCTTCTTAAGTTCTACAACTACGACCTTGAGTTTGTTGTTGAACTGGGAGAGTTCGATGTTATGATTGGAGGAAGCAGCGACGATATTAGAACTGCTCGTTTTGAATTCAAATAATAATCCCTTATTCCAATGAATAAAATTTATTTATCAATACTTACAGTTGGCATGCTTATAGGCACTGCTACGGCTTGTAACAGTATAGGCAAGGAGAATAACTCTTCTGCCGGAAATGTGACAAATATATCCGATGAGGCATTATTGGACAGTGTGCAACGACGTACATTCTTGTACTTCTGGGATGCTGCTGAGCCTACAAGTGGCATGGCTCGCGAGCGTTATCATCTTGACGGAATATATCCTCAGAATGATAAGCACGTTGTGACATCAGGAGGAAGCGGATTCGGTATCATGGCTATCATAGCAGGTATCGACAGAGGATACGTTACTCGCGAACAAGGGGTGGAGAGAATGGAACAAATCGTAACCTTCCTTGAGAATGCAGACTCTTTCCACGGTGTATTCCCTCACTGGTGGGATGGCGAGACAGGCAAGGTAAGAGGATTCAGCGATAAGGATAACGGTGGCGATCTTGTAGAGACATCATTCCTTATTCAGGGATTACTTACTGCACACCAATACTACGTGAATGGCTCTGAGCGTGAAAAGGCTGTTGCCGCACGTATGGATAAACTTTGGAGAGCGGTAGACTGGAACTGGCATCGCAATGGACAAAACGTATTATACTGGCACTGGAGTCCTGAGCATTCATGGGAAATGAACTTCCCTATCCGTGGATTCAACGAATGTCTTATCACATACATCCTTGCTGCTTGCTCCCCTACTCATGGTGTGCCTGCTGAGGTTTACCACGAAGGATGGGCTGAAGGTGGAGACATTATCGGTCCTCACGTAACAGAAGGATATGAATTGAATATGCGTTATCAAGGTACGGAAGCGGGTCCATTATTCTGGGCACACTATTCATTCCTTGGACTAAATCCTAACGGATTAAAAGACCGCTACGCAAACTATTTCCAAGAAATGAGAAACTATACCTTAATCAACCGAGCGTATTGCATCCGCAATCCAAAAGGATATAAAGGATATGGCGAAGACTTCTGGGGATTAACTGCAAGCTATACCGTAAACGGATACTCTGCACACGAGCCATCGGAAAGATTCGACGCCGGTGTAATAACTCCGACCGCAGCACTCTCATCAATAGTATATACTCCTGAGGAATCAATGGCGGTAATGCGCAATCTATACAGCATGGGCGACAAGATGTGGGGACCTTACGGCTTCTATGATGCCATAAGTCAAACAGACAATTGGGCTCCTCAACGCTATCTTGCCATAGACCAAGGCCCGATAGCAGTAATGATAGAGAACCATCGCACAGGACTGCTTTGGGAGCTGTTCATGAGTCACCCTGACGTACAAAGAGGACTAAAGATATTAGGATTCGAATCTCCGTCACTAAAGAACTAAGAGAACTATTAGAAAAGTATATTCCATCCTAATATAGGCTGGCTATATTTAACTAGAATATGATAAGAACCGGTAGACTTTTCTATCGGTTCTTTTTTTCTTAATTTTGCATTGGTTTTTTGTATTGAGATCAACAGATAAAGTTTAAGTTATGAAAAGGAAAGTATTCAGATCACGCATAAGCATATTGCTCACGGCATTCACGCTCACACTACTAATTTCAGCACTCATTCAAAAGTTTCAGGAAGGGATATATACAGAAGTGTATATGTTCAGCGGAGTTATTTTGTTTGTCGTATTACTTTTCGCCGGGATGCGCTATGTCATTTCAGGAGATAAGCTATTCGTAAAAATATTCTGGTTTATCCCAAGCGGAAGTGCAAAGATTACGGATATAGCTGAAGTTAAGCGTTCATACAATCCGCTCTCATCACCAGCAGGTTCGATGAAGAGATTGCAAATTACATTTGTTAGTGGAAGGGTGTGGCTTATCTCACCCGCCCGTGAAAAAGAATTTATCGAGGAGTTGAAGGCAGTCAATCCCCGAACCTCCACCAACGTCCACGACAAAAAAGGGATATGGCGTATTCTGAATTGGGACATTTAAGCAATTGTAATATTAGTAAGTTGCACAAAGGTGCCTGTTATGGATTTGCACTATTCTTAAAAAAACAGAACCCTGCTAACCATCACGGCCAACAGGGTTCTTCTGAACACATTTACAAAACATAATGGCATTATTATAATGCCATCTTCTTAATATTTTTATCTCACAACAACCTTAGTTGCTGTCCCATCTACTACTACTACATAGATACCTGCTGGTACGTTTACTGTAACTGTTCCAACAACTTGAGCGTTGTAAACAACACTTCCGCTTAGTGAAACAATATATACAGTAGAAGCCTTAGGCGTTTCAATAGTCACAGTACCAACACTTGCAGTAATCTTAGCTGTGCTTAAAACATCGTTAGATGTTGCGCCGCCACCATTCTTTACTGTGAAAGTATATTCCTTACCATTGACTAAGATAGTATGCTCGCCATCTTCTAAGCCGTCGTAGTCGATTACGAAAATTGGTTTGCCATTATCATCAGTACCCCAACTACCACCAGGAACGACTTCTTTGCCATCGATAGTAACAGAAGGAATATCTGGATAATTAATA
>JGI996J12353_1000116_pt1 | contig 23800 bp, 16 predicted proteins | sample IntmicLarv5ML5BL_FD_12353 | JGI IMG/M metagenome (IMG submission 12353) | reverse complement strand
TAAGATGCTCTTTTCTGAAAATGCTAATTTAAACCTCGAAAAACATGCTGTAGATGTGTTTTGTAAATACCTTATTTGTTAAAAATCTTCCGAACACTCGTAATTGCAAATCCGCGCCAGCGTAACTAACCACAAATCCGCCCAATCCGCGTCATCCGCGTTCTATTGACCAAAACAAAGAATTTTCACAAAGAAAGACCCGCCATTTTTATCTTTCTCTGTGCTATCTCAAATATTTCATGTAAATTTGTCATTTCTTAGAAATTATCTATAATAAAATTTATTGTCGAAATTGTATGCCCATATTTTATGATGCTGTTGAAGTAAAATTTCCTAACATAAAAAAAAGAAATACAGGAAATTGGATAAAATCTGTAGTTGCGAATCATCAGAAAAGAGTAGGGGACATCTCCTATATTTTTTGTTCAGATGAAGAAATTTTGCGAATTAACAATCAGTATTTAAATCATGACTATTATACAGATATAATTACATTCGATTATTCGGAAAAAAATATTGTTTCGGGCGATTTATTCATTTCTCTAGAAACGGTTAAATCCAACGCAGAAAAATTTGGAACAGAATATCGCGAGGAATTAAATCGCGTAATTATTCATGGAATATTACACCTTTGCGGATTTAAAGACAAATCTCTAGAGGAAGAAGCTATAATGCGACAAAAAGAAAACGAAGCTTTAAGTTTACTTGTATGAAATTTAATTATGATGTAATTGTTGTAGGAGGAGGACACGCAGGTTGTGATGCAGCAGCAGCGGCAGCCAATTTAGGTTCGAAAACCTTGCTTATAACAATGGATATGAACAAAATTGCACAAATGAGTTGTAATCCTGCTGTCGGAGGAATTGCAAAAGGGCAAATTGTTCGCGAAATTGATGCTCTAGGCGGTCAAATGGGAATTGTTACTGATATGACTGCAATTCAATTTCGAATGTTGAATCGCTCCAAAGGACCTGCCATGTGGAGCCCTCGCGCTCAGAGCGATAGAGCCAAGTTTATTGATAAATGGCGCGAAACAATCGATAACATTCCAAACTTATGCGTTTGGCAAGATACAGTTACGCAACTAATAATTAAAGACGGTGCCGTAGTTGGAGTCAAAACGTCTTTAGATGTTTCCTTTTTTGCTAAAGCAGTTGTTTTGACTGTAGGAACTTTCTTGAATGGACTTTTACATATTGGCAAAACTCAGATTCAAGGAGGGCGAATTTCAGAACCTGCATCTTTTGGTGTAACCGAGCAATTAGTTGAACTTGGTTTTGCGGCAGATAGAATGAAAACGGGAACACCTGTCAGAATTGACGGTAGAAGCGTGGATTTTTCTTTAATGGAAGAACAAAAAGGGGAAACCGATTTTCATAAGTTTTCTTATTTGGATTTTTCTCCGCGTCCTTTGTCGCAATTAAGTTGTTGGACATTATATACCAATGAAGCAGCGCATAATGTGCTTCGAAGTGGTTTAGCTGATTCTCCTTTGTATAATGGGCAAATAAAAAGCATTGGACCAAGATATTGCCCTAGCATAGAAACAAAAATCGTTACATTTGCTGATAAATTGCAGCATCAATTGTTTTTAGAGCCGGAAGGAGAAAAAACACAAGAATATTACTTGAATGGTTTTTCTTCATCTCTTCCTCTGGAAATTCAATTAAAAGCATTACAACAGATTCCCGCATTTAAAAACATCCAGATTTATCGACCGGGTTATGCGATTGAATATGATTTTTTTCCGCCAACGCAATTATACCATTCCCTTGAAACGAAACGAATCAAGAATTTGTTTTTTGCCGGTCAAATCAATGGAACAACAGGCTATGAAGAAGCCGGTGCACAGGGATTAATGGCAGGGATAAATGCCCACATTAATGTGCATGGAGGCAATCCCTTTGTTTTGGGTCGCAATGAGGCTTATATTGGCGTTTTAATCGATGATTTGGTCACAAAAGGCGTTGATGAACCTTATAGAATGTTTACTTCTCGCGCCGAATATCGCATTCTACTTCGACAAGATGATGCAGATATGAGATTAACACAGAAATCGCACGATTTGGGTTTGGCAAAGGCGAATCGTTATGAATTATTGACGAAAAAACAAGCACAGATTAATGATATAATTTCATTTGCTCGAAATTATTCGATAAAAGCAGACCTTGTTAACTCCGGACTTGAGCGTTTAGGGACAACTCCTTTGAGATTTGGCGTTAAATTAATTGATTTAATCCTTCGTCCTCAATTGACAATAGAAAATGTGTCCTCTTTAGTTCCTGCATTCAAAAGCGAATTAGATAAGCTATCAGATAGGAGAGAGGAGATAATTGAAGCTGCTGAAATTCTTATAAAATATGAAGGCTATATTGCTAGAGAGAGAATTATTGCAGAAAAAATCAATCGATTAGAAAATGTAAAAATTCATGGGAGATTTGATTATAATACAATTCAATCTCTCTCAACAGAAGCAAAGCAAAAATTAACTGCTGTTGACCCAGAAACAATCGCTCAGGCAAGCCGTATTCCGGGTGTTTCTCCGAATGACATCAATGTTTTGTTGGTTCTGCTGGGTAGATAGTCGAAAATTTTGTTCCACGTGGAACAAAATGCGTTTTGAAATTTGAACAAATGAATATGAATGTTGAAAAATTAAAACTTTTTGTGCGAAATATTCCTGATTTTCCAATCCCGGGAATTCAATTTAAAGATGTAACAACTTTATTTAAGGATGCACAAGTGTTGCGAGAATTATCTGATGTGTTGTTTGATTTGTATAAAGAACATGGAATTACGAAGGTTGTAGGAATTGAGTCGCGTGGATTTATTATGGGTCCCTTGTTGGCATCTCGTTTAAATGCCGGATTTATTCCCATTCGGAAACCCGGAAAGTTGCCCGCTGCGGTTTTTGAGGAGACGTATGATAAAGAATATGGCGTTGATTGCATTCAAATTCATCAGGATGCAATAACGGAAAATGATGTAATTTTGCTTCATGATGATTTGCTCGCTACTGGAGGAACCATGCGCGCCGCTGTTGAGTTGGTAAAACGATTTAATCCTCGAAAAACTCATGTCAATTTTCTGATTGAATTGGAAGATTTGAAGGGTAGGGAGTTGTTTCAGTCGGATATAGATGTGAAATCTATTATAAAATATTAGACCTCTTATTTGTCATAGATGTTGGATAAAGATAAACAAAATACTACTTTTGATTTGTTTCAACTGATTGCTGTAATCCCTGAAAGTCCGGGAGTTTATATGTATTTGGATGAAAACGGTACTATTATTTATGTCGGTAAGGCTAAAAACTTGAAAAGACGAGTGTCTTCTTATTTTTACAAAGACCAGCCTAATGCCAAAACGCGAGTAATGGTTCGAAAAATAAAAAACATAAATTATTTGCTAGTCGAATCAGAAGAAGATGCGTTTTTGCTGGAAAATAACCTGATAAAAGAGCATAAACCTCGATATAATATCCTCTTGAAGGATGATAAAACCTATCCTTGGGTGGTTGTGCGAAAAGAATTTTTCCCTCGAGTCTACCTTACCCGTAAAAAATATAACGATAAGTCTCATTATTATGGACCTTACACCTCTGTTGTAAATGTAAAGCATTTGCTTCGATTAATTACAAACTTGTATCCTATTCGGACTTGTTCCTCGAATTTAACGAAAGAAAATGTAGCAAAAGGACGGTTTCGCGTTTGTCTGCAGTATCATGTAAAGAAATGTTTAGGTCCTTGCACAGGACTCCAAACAGAAGAAGATTACAATAAAAACATCCATTCCATTGAGGAAATACTGAAAGGAAATATAGGTGAAGTAAGTAAATTATTGTATCAAAAAATGCTGGATTTAGCTTCCGAAATGCGATTTGAAGAGGCTGAAGCAACTAAGGAAAAATACAATTTATTGGAAAATTATACTGCTAAATCGATAATTGCAAATCCTAATTTACATGATATAGATGTCTATTCTTTCGATGAAAACGAACAATCTGCTTATATAAACTATTTACATATTACACGAGGGTCTGTAACCCAAGGTTATACAATTGAGTATAAAAAACGGTTGGATGAGCCTCGTGAGACTATTTTGGCAATGGGAATCGTGGAATTAAGGGTTCGTTTTAAAAGTGCCGCAAGAGAAATTATAGTTCCTTTTCTTCCCAATATAGAATTGAAAAATGTGGAATTTTTAGTTCCTCGAAAAGGAATTAAGAAAAAACTGCTGGATTTATCGGAAAAAAATGTAAATCAATACAAAATTGACCGATTAAAACAGGCTGAAAAACTAAACCCGGAACAGCGTTTTACGCGTATTCTTAAGACTCTTCAATCCGATTTGCAATTGAAAGATTTGCCGATGCATATAGAATGTTTCGATAATTCGAATACTCAAGGAACAAATCCGGTTTCTGCTTGTGTTGTATTTAAGAAAGCAAAACCGTCGAAGCTAGATTATCGCCATTTTAATATAAAAACGGTGGTTGGGCCGGATGATTTTCAATCGATGTACGAAACGGTTTATAGACGCTATCGGAGAATGCTGGACGAAGAGCAAAATCTTCCCCAATTAATCGTAATAGATGGAGGAAAAGGACAATTACATGCTTCCATGAGAGCATTAAATGATTTAGAAATTTATGGAAAAGTTGCAATAATTGGTATTGCAAAACGCTTGGAAGAAATTTATTTTCCGAATGACCCGATACCTTTATATCTTGATAAAAACTCAGAAAGTTTGAAATTAATTCAACAATTAAGGGATGAAGCGCACCGTTTTGGAATAACATTCCATCGAAAAAAACGAAGCAAACAGCAAATAAAATCGGAATTAGATGAAATAAAAGGAATAGGTGCTATTATTAAAGAGCGATTATTGAAAAAATACAAAAGTGTAAAAAGAATAAAGGAAGCTCCTTTTGAAGAAATTTGCGATTTAATCGGGGAAAAGAAATCCTTACTCCTTTTTGATGCATTTCATTTAGATAGCAATGGAGACATTTTAGATAACGAAAATAAAATACAATAATGTTATGCGAGTTGTAATTCAAAGAGTTTCCAGAGCATCTGTTTCTATTGACAATTGGGTAAAATCCTCGATAAAAAGCGGCTTGTTAGTCTTGCTTGGAATTGAAGATGCAGATGACCAAAACGATATTGATTTTTTGGTGAAAAAGATAGTAAATATTCGTATATTTGACGATGAAAATGGCATTATGAATCGTTCGATTTTGGATACTGGAGGAGAATTATTGTGTGTTAGTCAATTTACATTATTTGCGTCAACCAAAAAAGGAAATCGACCGTCTTACATAAAATCAGCAAAATCAGATTTTGCGATTCCATTGTATGAAAAATTTTGTGCAGATATATCTAATTCATTGAATAAAGAAATAAAAACCGGTGAATTCGGCGCAAATATGCAAGTCGAATTAATTAATGATGGTCCGGTGACTATTATTATTGATTCTAAAAATAAGGAATGAAAGTATGACAATTCAAGAAGCGCAGAGTAGGGTAGACGAGTGGATAAAAAAATACGGAGTTCGCTATTTTTCTGAATTGACAAATATGGCGATTTTAACGGAAGAAGTAGGCGAATTAGCACGAGTTATCGCTCGAACTTATGGAGACCAGTCATTTAAGGATACAGATAAAAATAAAAATCTTTCCGATGAAATGGCTGATGTTCTTTGGGTGCTACTTTGTTTGGCGAATCAAACAGGTGTTGATTTGACTCAAGCATTTGAGAAGAATATTGAGAAAAAAACGCAAAGAGATAAAGATAGACATAAAAATAACGAAAAACTGAAATAAATAATGGATAAGTACAAAAAGGTTCTTGATAAATTCAATTTGAAATTGGATGATGCTCAAATAAAATTAAAAACTGCTGAAATCATCGGAAAAACGGAAGAAAATAATATTCCGGATGTTTTGAAATTTTTGCATTCCTGCGTTGATTTAACATCTTTAAATTCCGAAGATTCTAAGGAAAGCATTTGGAAATTAGTCGAAAAAGTGAATGATTTTGATGGTTCGCAATCTGACCTTGATAACGTTGCTGCTATTTGCGTTTATCCTAATTTTGTTCAAACAGTAAAAGAATCTTTAACAGCCGATGTGAAAATCGCATCTGTTGCTGGAGGATTTCCTTCTTCCCAAACTTTTATAGAAGTGAAAATTGCAGAAGTTTCTTTAGCCGTTGCCGATGGTGCCGATGAAATCGATATTGTTTTTCCTTGCGGGGATTTTTTCGATAATAACTATCAAGACATTTGTGAAGAGATTCAAGAAATTAAAGAGGTTTGTAGAACAGTTTCTTTGAAAGTTATTTTGGAAACCGGATTATTGAAAACAGCAGAAAACATTAAAAAAGCTTCGATTTTATCGATATACTCAGGTGCTGACTTTATAAAAACTTCCACAGGCAAAAGCTATTCAGGAGCAACACCTGAAGCTGTTTATGTAATGTGCGAAACAATTAAAGAATACAACCAATTACATAAAAAGAAAATCGGAATTAAAGTTTCCGGAGGAGTTAGAACTGTTCAAGACGCTCTCCAATATTATACGATTGTTAAAGAAGTTTTAGGAAAAGACTGGTTGACGCCGGAATATTTCAGAATCGGAGCTAGTAGTTTGACTAATAATATATTAGCTGCATTATGATTGCGATTTTAAAGAAATATTTAATCTCGATTTCTCTGAGTGCAGTAATTTTATACCTGTGTTTTATGAGTGTGGAGTCTCTTCCTGAGTCTCCGATGACAAATTTCGATAAAATCGTTCATTTTTTAATGTTTTTAGGGCTTTCCGGTGTTGTCTTTTTTGAGAATACCGGTTACCTTCGAAAGCCAACTTCTCTTCAGCGGATTGTATTTGGCTCTTTTCTTTTTCCGACTCTTTTTAGTGGAATAATTGAATTAATGCAAGAATATTTATCTCCGAATAGGACGGGTGATTGGATGGATTTTTTATTCGATGCAATCGGAACTTTTATCGGTCTTGTGATTTGTTTGAAAATCAATCAAATATTATCTTTGAAAAATAAGAGAGAAGGAGAGTGAGATTATTTTTTCCTTTCAAGAATATAATTAATCAGCCTAATCATCGCTGTTTTTGTTTCTGAATCCGGGAAATTATTTAATAAAACAATCGTTTTTTCTTTTATTTCCTGCATTTTCTCTTGGGCATATTCAATCCCTTTATATTTTTTTGCGAAACAAATTAAATCTTCAATATTTTTCGATGAAAAGTCCTGTTTTTTTATGATAGACATCATCTTGTCTGATTCTTCTTTGGGTGCAACTTCTAAAGCATGAATAAGAGGTAAGGTAATTTTTCCTTCACGAATATCGTTACCGGTAGGTTTTCCTATTTCTCCTTGTTCAAAATAATCGAAAATATCATCTTTTATTTGAAAGCAAATTCCTAAATTTTCCCCAATTAAACGCAAAATTTCAATTTTTTGCGCATCAGCATCAACTGAAATTGCACCTAACTCACAACAAGAAGAAAGCAAAATCGCTGTTTTTTTCCAAATAATTTCAAAATAGCGCTTTTCATCGACAATTATTTCTTTGGATGAAATTAATTGAGTCAATTCTCCTTCAACCAAATTTTGTGCTAAATTCGCCATTATATTCAACACAACTAAATTTTTCGATTTAACGCCATGAATAATTGCTTGCGAAAGCACGTAATCTCCCAATAAAACGGCAGACTGATTGTCAAATTGGGCATTTACTGAAGGCTGACCTCTTCGTTCCATTGTGTTATCAACAACATCATCGTGAATCAGCGTTGCTGTATGCAGCAATTCAAGAATCATTGCATATTCCAACGTTTTTTGAGTTGTTTCCCCACAAAGTTTAGCCGATAAAAAGAGAATAATTGGACGAATTTGTTTCCCATTTTTTTTTAATAGAAAATCAATCATAAATAGAAAATCATTGTTCCCTTTATGCAAACTGTCTACATAAAGCTGATTGAATGCTTCTAGCTCTTTTTGCACTTCTTGACTAATGACCTGTAATTTATCCATCTTTTTTGAAATAGACTGCAAAGGTAAAAATAATTTTTTTTTTTCTATCTTTACATTCAATAAAGTCCAATTTATATGTTGTTTTTATTATGAAACTGTTTTTATTAGATGCTTATGCTTTGATTTATCGGGCTTATTATGCCCTAATCAAGATGCCTCGGGTTAATTCTAAAGGATTTAATACATCTGCCATTTTTGGCTTTGTAAATACTTTGGAGGAAGTTTTGAAAAAAGAAGAGCCAACTCATATTGGTATCGCATTTGACCCTCCCGGACCCACATTTCGTCATGATGCTTTTGAAGCATACAAGGCTCAACGAGAGGAAACGCCGGAAGTAATTCGAGCGTCTGTTCCAATTATCAAAGATATCATTCGTGCTTATAACATTCCAATTTTGGAAGTTCCTTATTATGAAGCAGATGACGTTATCGGTACGATTGCCAAAAAAGCATCCAAAGATTATGACGTTTTCATGATGACTCCTGATAAAGACTATGGACAATTGGTTGAGGAGAATATTTTTATCTATAAACCTCCTTTTAGAGGAAACGAATTTCAAGTTTTGGGCGCCGCTGAAATTCAGGAAAAATACGGAATCACAAATCCTTTGCAAGTCATCGACCTTTTGGCTTTAGTGGGAGATAAAATTGACAATATTCCCGGATGTATGGGAGTAGGAGAGGTGACTGCTGCAAAATTGATTAAGAAATACGGAAGTATAGAAAAAATTCTGGAAAATACCGATAAATTGCAGGATTCTTTGAAAGCAAAAATCGAAAAAAACAAAGAAGAGATTATTTTTTCTAAATTTTTGGCAACAATCAAAATAGATGTCCCAATTGAATTTAATCCCGATGAATTGGCTCGAAAAAAGATAAACCAACCGGCATTAAGGGCAATTTTCGATGATTTGGAATTTAGACAACTTACAACACGTGTTTTAGGCGATAATAAACCGAGTTCTTCACGAACATCGAAAAGTCATCCATTACAAACCTCTCTTTTTGATGTATTTGACGGAAAAAGTGATGTTGAAGAAGCTGAATATTCGGGTATAAGTAATTTGAAAACAGTTCCGCACAACTATCATTTATTGGATAGCGAATCAAAAATAAATGATTTAATCGAAAGAATTAAGGAACAAAAATCTTTTTCTTTTGATACAGAAACAACTGGAATCGACCCTCTTCTTGCTGAATTAGTCGGAATGTCTTTTGCCTTACAAGAAGGAGAAGCCTATTATCTTCCGGTTTCCGAAAAGAAAGAAGAAGCGAAAAAAACGGTTAATCTGATAAAAGATGTTTTGGAAGATAAATCTATTTTGAAGATAGGTCAAGGCTTAAAATATGATATGAATGTTTTAAGAAAATACGGCGTACATATAGGTGGACCAATGTTTGATACGTTAATTGCCCATTATCTTATTAATCCGGAATATCGCCACAATTTAAATTATCTCGCAGAAACTTATTTGAACTATCAAACCATACACATTGAAGATTTAATCGGTAATAAGGGCAAAAATCAATTAAATATGCGTCAAGTTCCCTTGAATTTGATTGTAGATTATGCCTGTGAAGATGCTGATATTACATTGAAATTGAAAAACGTTTTTGAAAAACTGATTGAAAAAGACAATTTTTCGGATTTGCTTTACAATATTGAAATGCCGTTAGTTCCGGTTTTAGCTGACATGGAGGAAATCGGTGTTCGCTTAGATGTTCCGGCGTTGAAAGAATCTTCGATTGTTTTAACCGAATATTTGTGGGAAATTGAGCAAAGTATTTTCCAAATGGCCGGATGTGAATTTAATATTGCGTCTCCCAAAATGGTTGGAGACATTTTGTTTGAGCGTTTGAAAATTGTTGAAAATTCTAAAAAGACGAAATCAGGCCAATATACGACCAGTGAGGACGTTTTGGAAAGTTTGAAGAGCAAACATCCAATTGTTGAGAAAATATTGGAATATCGGAAAGTAAAGAAGCTTTTAACGACTTATATTGATGCCTTACCTACTCTAATTAGTCCGATGGATGGGAAGGTTCATACAACATATAATCAAACCACCACTTCTACCGGCCGTTTAAGTTCCACCAATCCCAATCTTCAAAATATACCAATCAAAGATGAAGAAGGGAAAGACATTCGACGAGCATTTATTCCCGATGACGGCTGTCTCTTTTTATCTGCCGATTATTCTCAAATCGAGTTGCGCATAATGGCTCATTTGAGCGAAGATAAAAATATGGTTGAAGCTTTTCAAAGTGGTCAGGATATTCATGCTGCAACGGCTGCCAAAATTTTTGGCGTTTCCATCGACGAAGTTAATCGAGATATGCGGAGAAAAGCAAAATCTGCAAATTTTGGAATAATGTACGGAATTTCGGTTTTTGGACTGGGAGAACAACTTCATATTCCGAGAGCGGAAGCAAAAGATTTAATTGATGGTTATTTTGAAACCTTTCCCGGCGTGAAAGAATATATGGATAAAAGTCTTGAAATTGCCCGTGAAAAGGGCTATGTTGAAACTATTTTTCATCGAAAAAGATTTCTTCCGGATATAAACTCACGAAATGCTGTTGTTAGAGGATACGCTGAAAGAACTGCAATTAATGCGCCAATTCAAGGTTCTGCAGCAGATATTATTAAAGTTGCAATGGTCCGGATTTACAAGCGATTTAAAGAGCAAAATATAAAATCAAGGATGATTATGCAAGTGCATGACGAATTGAATTTTAACGTTTCCATCGATGAATTGGATATTGTAAAGAAAATTGTTGTCGAAGAAATGGAAAATGCCGCCATATTAAAAGTTCCTGTTGTCGCCGAATGTGGCATTGGAGAGAACTGGTTAGAAGCTCATTGATTTAATAGAACGCGGATGACACGGATTGAGCGGATTGGCGCAGATTTTTTATTATCCGCGACAATCCGCTTCATCCGCGTTCTATTCGCTGTTTTTTCACAAAGCAATAAAACTATTTATATTCATTTCTGCCACAAAATATTCATCATGCGATATTAACAAAATAGTTCCTTGATAATCTTTAATCGTTTGAGTCAGAATTTCTAAACTTTGAATATCCAAATTATTTGTAGGCTCATCCAATATGAAAATATCCGGCATATTGTTACTTGTCTGCAAACAACAGAGTAATAATCGCATTTTTTCGCCACCACTTAGATTTTCATTGCGTTTATCCCATGTTTCTTTTGGAAATAAAAATCGATTGAGAAGCATTTTTATTTCGTGTTCTAGGAGTTTTCTGGAATTAAAAACTTGAATTTGCTCATAAATTGAGAGATGATTATCAATGATAGAATAATCTTGGTCGACATAAATAAACTTGAAATTTGTTCGATTAAATGCTCCAATTTGAGGATTTATTTGTCCTGTGATTATTTTGATTAGAGTTGATTTTCCGCAACCATTTTGTCCACTTATAACTTTTCTATCTCCACTTCGAATTTGAAAAGAGAGGGGATGAGTCCACAAAAAAGAATTTCCATATCCAAAATTAATCTCTTTCGCATCAACTAATATTTTCCCTTGATGAAGATTTGTCTTTTCAAAATTTAATTTTAAGCCATTTGTTCGAGACAATTGATTTCGCAGATTCGATAAATTTTCGGAAATATCACTTATTTTATCGGCATGAATCCCCTTTAACTTAGATGTACTTCTTTCCGCTTGGTCTTTGAATGTATCCATTGCAATTCGGGGAATTCCCTTTTTCAAATTTAATTTTTCTCCTCTGGAATTTTGTTTTTGTTGCCTTTCCATCGTATCTATTGCTGTTTTTTTCGATTTGCGAAGTTCTTTTTCTTTTTCTGAAATTTGATTTTGAAGCGCTTCCAGATTTTCTTCTTTTTTCAATTTATAAAATTCGTAGTTACCTCCATAACTCTGAATCCCATTTTTTGTCAGTTCGTAAGTATGAGGAAGCAGATTCAACAATGTTCTATCATGGCTAACAACTAACATCGTAGAAGTGTTATTTTGGATAAAATCGTACAATTGAACGCGACTTTTTCTATCTAAATGATTGCTTGGCTCATCAAACAAAATAATGGATGGCGAATGAATTGCAATTCCGGAAAGAAAAATTTTTGTTTTTTCTCCTCCACTTAAATTTTGCATTGATTGAAAGATGTCCAAATGACTTAAATTCCACGTATTCAACGCAGAAAAAACACGTTCTTCAATATTCCAATCATCATCCAGAAGAGTAAAATCTTCGGTGGATGAATTTCCTTCCAAAATTCGATGAAATGCTCGAATTTTCTCTTCAATTCCAAGAACTTGCGCTATGGAACAGTTATCATATTGACCTAAGTGTTGAGGAACAAAGTAGGGTTTTTCAGAAAGAAGAATTTCTCCCGAAGAAATGTCCATTTTTCCGGCTAAAACTTGTAAAAGGGTTGATTTTCCGGAACCATTATTTCCAATCAAAGAGCCTTTTTCTCCTGATGAAATGGATAAATTAATATTTTGAAAGAGAATTTCCCTATTCGGATGAATATAGGACAATTGTTTTATAAGAATTGACATAAATTACTGAAATAAAAAACTAAAAAAATTACAATATTCGCGTAGTTATAACATTCTAATGAGACTGTCTCAAAGTGCAATGGAACACAGATAAAGCGGATTGGGCAGATTTTTACGGATTTTATCTGCGGTAATCCGCCCAATCCGCTTTATCTGCGTTCTATTGGCGACTTTTGAGACAGCCGCATTCATGCATAAATGAAATTGTTTAGTATTTATTACATTTCAGTGTTTTAAATTCCTGTGCAAAAGTAGAAAAAGGTTTTTACTTTGCAAAATTGTTTTTCAAGAGCAGCACATTTAATTTTTGTCGTATCTTTGTTATTAAAAAACAATAAATAAGAGTGAGCGAGAAATTAATATTAGTTCTTTCTGAACATCGTCAATTTGGTTGGAAATTAAATCTTTTGAAGGCAGAATCCCGAGTTGGAGGCAGTCTTTATCTTCAAGGAATCCCCGATATAAAGGCGGAAATTCAAACCGGAACTTCTCCGGATGTAATTTCGTTGATGAAGGTTGTTGATGAAGTTTCAGATAAGGCTTTGTTGAAAGCCTATTCTAAAGAAAAGAATAAAGATAAAATTCCTCAAAGCACAATCGACAATCTCATTCGTCCGCGAATTGAGCGAAATTGTCCTAAAATTTTGGCTTTGGCTTTACAGACGAATACTCCTGTTTATTTTCGCCAAGAGATTAAAAGTAGCGCAATTTCCGATTATAATCAGATTCAAATACTTCCGGAACCGACTCGCTGCTTGTTCAATTTTGTGAAAGACGAAAAAGGTTTGCGTTATTTCATTTCGTTAACCAATGAAGATGCTGAAATTTCTCTTCAGCAAGACCGGGCAATTATTCTTTCAGATGAGCCTTGTGTCGTTTTGTTAGGAAATAAAATATATCAAGTTGAGAATATTGAGGGAAAAAAACTAATTCCCTTTTTTTCTAAAACACATATAGAAGTTCCCGCTTCATCGGAAAAAATCTACATTCAAAAATTCATTGTAAAAACAATTCCAAAATATGAAGTGAAAATTGAAGGAATTGAAATGAATGAAAAAAATCCCGATAAAAAGGCTATTTTGATTCTGGAACAAGATTTTACTCAATGCTTATGTCTTTCTCTCTTTTTTCAGTACGATAATCAGCGTTTTATTCCTAGTTTGCAAAAGAAAAACAAGATTGTCGGAGTGGAAGAAATCAAAGGAATTGAGAATATTTTCTGGTTTAATCGGGATTTTGATTGGGAATCTGCGATTTTGAATCATTTGAATAGTTTAGGATTGCAAAAAGATACAGATAATCATTTTTCGCTGAAACAAGGAACCGAATTTACTTTAAAATATGGTTTAATTGAGTGGCTTAATCGACATGAAGACGATTTAAAGAACTATACTCTTGAACAAAAAACAAATCATCCTTTTTATCGGGGTAAAATGGAACTTAGAACGAAATTGGATGTCAAAATTGATTGGTTTGATATGGAAATTGAAGTCATTTTTGATGATTTTAAAATCCCATTTAATCGATTTAGAAAACATATATTGACCAATACATCGGAATATGTTCTTCCGGATGGACGTATTTTTATTCTTCCGGAGGAATGGTTTTCCCATTATCATGATTTATTATTGCACAGCGAAACGAGTCAAACGGAAATTCGATTGAAGAAAGTTCATTTTGGAATTTTAAATCAATCAATGGAAAATATTTTCGCGGAAAACAGCAATAAAGAAATAGAAAAATTTCGCCAAGTTCCATTAGAATATCCTATTCCATCGGAAAATTTAGATAAAATTCTTCGTTCTTACCAGAAGCAAGGTTTTTATTGGTTGAATCATTTGTATAACTTGGGTTTTGGTGGTTGCTTGGCGGATGATATGGGATTGGGAAAAACAATTCAAACGATTACCCTGTTGGAATCTATTTATTCTCAAGATGAAAAAATCGAAAAACAATCCGTTTTCAACGGTCAATTTTCTTTTTTCACCGAATTTCAATCGACACTTCTGGCTTCTTTGGTCGTAGCTCCAACTTCTTTGTTGCATAACTGGAAAAATGAACTCAAAAAATTTGCTCCTGATTTGAAAATATACATTCATGCGGGGATTAAGCGATTAAAAACAGTTGATATTGAAAAAATATTTAAGCACTATCAAATAATTATTACTTCTTATGGAACAATCAGAAGTGATATTGATTATTTGAAACTATATGCATTTCATTATATTATCTTGGATGAAAGTCAATACATAAAAAATCCGGATTCTGTTCTTTATAAATCGATAAAACAACTGAATTCATCGCATAAATTGACTCTTACAGGAACTCCAATAGAAAATTCACTTTTAGACCTTTGGGCGCAATTTAACTTTATCAATCCGGGGTTGTTGGGGAGTTTATCTTTTTTCAAGGAAAACTATGTGGCGAAAATAACCAAAGAAAAAAAGAAATCGGCTGAAGAATCTTTATTGAAACTGATTCAACCTTTTTTGTTGCGTAGAACAAAAGAAGAAGTTACGCCGGATTTACCGCCATTATCTCAGGAAATTGTGTATTGCGATATGACCGAAAGTCAAGAAGAAATATATGAAAAAGAAAAGAATACAATTCGGAATCAACTCTTAAAAAACAAAGATTTCTTCGCGAAAAATAGGTTTGTCGCTCTTCAGAGTCTTATGAAATTGCGCTTATTATCGAATCATCCGGTTTTAGTAGATTCGAATTATGCAGAAAGTTCCGGAAAATTCGACCAAATCGTACTTTATTTTGAAAGTATAAAAGAGAGTGGGCATAAAGTTTTAATTTTTTCTTCTTTTGTGAAGCATCTGAAATTATTAGCTGCATATTTCGATGAAAAGGCTTGGAAATACGCGATGCTTACCGGACAAACGCAAAAACGAGAAGAGGAAATTGATAAGTTTGTTAAAAGCGATGATGTTAATTGCTTTTTTATTTCCTTAAAAGCCGGTGGAACGGGGCTTAATTTGACTGCGGCTGATTATGTTTTTATTATAGACCCTTGGTGGAATCCCGCTGCTGAAATGCAGGCTTTGAGTCGTTCGCATCGTATAGGACAAGACAAAAATGTGATGGTTTATCGCTTTATTTCGGGCGATTCTATCGAAGAAAAGATATTGCATTTGCAAAATCTTAAAATGCAATTATCCGAAACTTTTGTGACTTCTAATAATCCTTTGGATGATTTGAATGAACAAGAAATTGCCGTATTGTTCGAATAAAATGCCATTTCTATTATCTTTCGCTGGCGCGGATTTGTAATCCGTGCCTTTAATATGTTCGCACGGATTACAAATCCGCGCCAGCGAAGGAAAGGTTATTTATCTCTTAACGCTTGGATTTGTTTTTCCGCTTCTTCATTTAATTGATTCGCTTTCTTTTGTGCTTCCTCTTTTAGCTTTTTCGCACTTGCTTCCGCAGCTTTAACCGCCGCGATTTTTGCCAATGGATTGGACGTTTTATTCGCTTCATCAATTAATTTTTGTCCTTGTTTTTCGGCTTCTGCAACCAATTTATCTCCCGCATCTTTTGCTTGTTTGCGTACATTTTCGATTTGTTTTTCGATTTCGTCATTTACTTTCTCGCTAACTTGTTCCGTTAAAGAACCTTCACCTCCCAAAACTGAACTGGCAATACCTCCAAGCAATTGGTCTGCAGCATCTTTCGTATCTATGTTAAATTTCGGACTCGAGAATGTTCCTCCAATTTTGACATTCACATTTTTCAAATAATTGTTAGATAATTTCTCTGCCAAATTTACTTTCGCAATATAGTCGATGGATTGGTCTAATCCTGTACTTCCGGAAAGATTCATTTTGCCTTGACCAAAGTTAATATCAAACGGATTGGTTGTTACTCGTCCATCGCTAATGCTGAAAGGTAATTTCAAATCTTTTACCTTTAGCTCTTTTAACGATTCATTTTTCAACGCAGAAGCTAATCCGTCCAATGCAGTAACGCCCGATATTTCGACATTATTTGACTGCAATAAGCCATTTGCCGTTAAAGATGCAAGTACAGGCATAAAATCACTGCCTAAAGCAGATTTCATTTTGAAGCTAGTCGAGTAATTTCCTATCATGTTTTCAAAAATAGGAGCTAATTTTTGAATGGTAACAAATGTAGAAAATGTTTCTGCAAAAGAAGCATTTTTAATGTCTAAATCCAAAGAAACTTCCGGTTCCTTCGGATTTTTTCCGGTATCATAATAACCATTCACATTTAGTTTTCCACCCAAAGCATTAATCGCTAGATTTTTCATTTCCGCTTTTCCATTTCTGATTTGAATTTGTCCGATAACATCGGTCATATTCAAATTATCGAAGATTACTTGTTTGAAATTTCCATTGAGATTGAAGTCTATATTTTTAGGAATTTCGATAACTCCAATAGCCGTTGAATCTGCAGCAGCAGTTTCTTCTTCAGCCATAAAATCGTTTAAGTTTAAATAATTGGAACGAACATTCAAATTTCCTTTCAATGTTTCATCCTTTAAGAAAAAAGGAATGAAATTCTCTAATTTTCCATTTCCTGCAATGTCATTTTTGCCGATTTGAGCGGAAAAATCACTTAAATCAACATATTGAGGAGAAAACGAAAGATGAGCATTTTTCAAATCAATATCATCGCTATTTTCCGATTTAATCGACATATTTTTAATATTCAATGTTCCGGAAGCTTCCACTTTGTCAAATTGCTCCTTTTCAACGTAAGACATTCGTGTGATTAAGTGCATATTGGCATCCAAATTTCCACTCAATTCCATGTCTTCTAACGGATAAATTTCTTTAATCATTCCTAAATTCAGATTTCCGACAGCAGATAAATTGATATTCGGGTCGCTTATCGGAGTACTTAAGCGCAATTTGAAGTCAAAAGGATTTCCCGCCATTTCAAGGTGAAATTTGGAAATATCAACAATGGTATTATCCAGAGAACCGCCTTTGCTGGATGCTTTTATGTTAGCATTGATATTTGTGACTGATTTAGGCATTCCCGGATATTGAAACATTGCATTTGCGATATTTAATTGCGCATCGAAAGCTGGAAATGTTTCATCTTTCATGATTCCTTTTGCAGATGCATCTAAAGTTGCTTGACCGGAAGTCTTCAAATCTTTGAAGTCTTTTGCATAAATCGCCGGAATCATCGACAAAACATCTTTAAATTGCGTTGAAGGCGCATTCAATTTTAAATCCATATCAATACTTTCATCTTCCAATAAAGCCACCCAGCCGTCGATGTTTGCTTTGATTTCGTTTATTTGAATTGAATTTTCGGCAAGCGTGAATTTCATGTTTTTTAAATCCGCATTGATAGCCATATCCGCCTTTACTTTTGCATTGGAGAGATATGGAATTTTCTCCATTAAAAAGTTAAGCGCATCAATTGAATAATTCGTTTTTATCCTGGTTTCATCGGCAGTCATGTCTCCCGAAAGACTTAAATTTAAACCATTCATCGCAAGATTCATTTGACTTTGATAGTCATCGAAATAAATATCGGTCTGATTAATACTTACTTTGTTCAAAAATAATTTGAATTCGCTTTCTTCAATTTCTTCATCTTCCTCGTTTTCATCGACAGTTACGATATCCCAGTTTGCTTTTCCATTTTCCAAAATAATGGCGTGTACGATTGCTTTATCTACACCTATTTTTGTTATTTCAAAACCTGAATCTCCAAACAAACTTTTAATGTTTACTGTTGCCGAAAGAGTTTTGGCAAAAAGAAGCGTGTCTCCTTCAAATTCGTCGATTCCTGCGACATAGAAATTCTCTAAACTAACCGATGCATTGGGGAAACTTTTAAAGAAATTGAGTCCTAAATTGTCAAAATCAACTTGAGCATTTAACGTTTTGTTAATCTCACTTTTTGCAATTTCTAAAATTTTACCTTTAAATGCAAATGGTAAAATGATTAACGTCAATAAAAAAATGACGAGTATAATTCCTGTAATTTTTAAAATTTTTTTCATGATGACTATGTTATGTTTATTGATTTGTAGAATTGAAATACTCCTAAATCCCCTGAAGGGGACTTTACGTATGCGCGATTTTCAGATTTCGTGCGTAAGCCAAAGTCCCCTTCAGGGGATTTAGGGGTATAATTACGAATATTCATATAATTTAAAATATTAATACTACCTTTGCTGTTTAAAAAGCGAAGATAATATTAATATTTCTAAATTTATCAAATAATATACCAATTTAACAAATGGCATTACAGTGTGGTATCGTAGGACTTCCAAATGTAGGGAAGTCAACTCTTTTTAATTGTCTTTCTAATGCAAAGGCACAAGCAGCAAATTTTCCTTTTTGCACAATAGAACCAAACGTCGGAGTGATTACCGTTCCCGATGAACGTTTGACGAAGTTGGCAGAATTAATACATCCGAATAGAATTATTCCTACAACTGTTGAAATTGTTGATATTGCCGGATTGGTAAAAGGAGCAAGTAAAGGGGAAGGTCTTGGGAATAAATTTTTGGCAAATATTCGAGAAACAGATGCGATTTTGCATGTTTTACGTTGTTTCGATGACGAAAATGTAACCCATGTGGATGGTTCCGTTAATCCGGTTCGAGATAAAGAAATTATCGATTACGAATTACAATTGAAAGATTTGGAAACCGTTGATGCGCGTATTGCGAAAGTGCAAAAGCAGGCACAAACGGGAGGAGACAAGCAGGCAAAGATATTGTATGATGTTTTATCGAAATTCAAAGAAGTTTTGGAGCAAGGAAAATCGGCTCGAGTTGTTAAATTTGATAATAAAGAGGATGAAAAAACCGCTCGCGAATTATTTCTTTTAACAAATAAACCGGTTCTTTATGTTTGCAATGTGGATGAAGCTTCTGCTATTTCCGGAAATAAATACGTTGACCAAGTGCGGGAGGCGATAAAAGAGGAAGACGCTGAACTTTTGGTTGTTGCTGCCAAAATAGAATCGGAGATTGCCGAATTTGAAACATTCGAAGAACGCGAAATGTTTTTGAATGAACTCGGATTGCAAGAATCCGGTGTCAATCGATTGATTAAAGCTGCCTATAAATTGTTGAATTTGGAAACATTTTTAACTGCCGGAGTTCAGGAAGTGCGTGCTTGGACTTATTTGAAAGGAAGCAAAGCGCCGCAATGTGCCGGAGTGATTCATACTGATTTTGAAAAAGGTTTTATTCGTGCCGAAGTAATCAAGTATGCCGATTTTATTTCACTTGGTTCGGAAAGCGCGTGTAAAGAAGCTGGAAAAATGAATATTGAAGGAAAAGAATATGTTGCCCAAGATGGAGACATAATGCATTTCCGTTTTAATGTATAACTTTAAATTGATAATCTAAATGAGAAAATTATTTTTGTCCTTTTCGTTATTTTTGGGACTAATTTTTAGTGTGAGTGCACAAGAGACTAAAGCGACAGTCGATAATTTAATGTCGTACAGTGCAAAAAGTGATTCTGCGGGAGGTTGGAAATATTCCGGATTGATTGGAGTTAATTTTGGACAAACTTCTTTAAATAATTGGTCTGCCGGAGGAGATAATACTATTTCGGGCAATGCCATTGTTAATTTGACCGCTAATTATATGAAAGGAAAGTGGTTTTGGGATAATAATTTTTCCGGGGAATACGGTATGATTTATTCTTCTGCTTACGATTGGCAAAAAGCTGCGGATAAAATGACTTTAACTTCGGTTGCCGGTAGAAATATTTCGGATAAGTGGTCTGCTTCTTTTTTATTAAATTTCAATACTCAGTTTGCAAAAGGATATAAATATCCTGACACAGAAAATTATATTTCTACTTTGATGGCTCCGGCTTATGCGGATGCTGCTTTAGGTTTTTCTTATAAACCGAATAAAAAGTATACAGTTTTTCTTTCGCCGGTGGCAGAAAGAACGACTTTTGTCTTGAATGATTCTTTATCTAACGCTGGCGCATTTGGTGTGAAACCGGGCAAAAAAGTTAATTGGGAGACTGGAGCTTATGTAATGGCAACAACAAACCAAGCTCTTTGGGAGAATGTGAGTGTTATTTCTACTTTGGATTTATTTACTCCTTATGACGAAAATTTCGGCAATGTTGATATTAACTGGAACTTATTGATTAACTGTAAAATAAACAAATTGCTTACTGCAACAGTAAATACGACTCTTCGTTATTATGATGCTGAAATACAGAAAATCCAGTTCAAAGAAATTGTCGGATTAGGTTTTACTTATAGCTTTTAAGTCTGTTTTTTGACTTTTGCTGGCATACTTTTTGATTTTTGGTTTTTCCATTGATAATAATATTAAAAAAATGAGCTTTTTCTCAAAAAATAATGAAATTTCTTTCACTTTTAACGCCCAAAGTTTGGACGTTAAATATATTTTATTAGAGAGAGAGAGAGAGAGAGAGACACCTTTTAAATTCATTTAAACCGTGCGCGCGTATATGCGCGAAATATAATCATTTACATTTAGAAAACAAAGAGAAGCTATCTTATTTTAAGATGGCTTTTCTTGTTTATTTTCTGCAGTTTTTTTCTGTAGAGACGCAAGCATTGCGTCTCTACAGGTGCGTTTGCCCTAAATCCCAATTCTTAATTTTTAATTCTTACTTCTTAATTTCATAAGTATGCAACTCTCAATTAAACATTTTTTCTTTTTATTCTTTTCCTTTTTTTCATTGATTTCGGTTGATGCGCAGGAAATGAATTTTCCCTTTCAAAGTTCTTTGTCGGACGTTTTCCTGCAAAATGAAACATTGGCAATGGATAATGATTTTTTATCTTCAGAAACGAATCCTTTTGGAGAAATGGCTTTTTCTTCGGATTTCTTTTTTATGTTACCTAATAATGGCTTATTAACCAATGTTTTTTCCAATGATCCAAATAAGAATTATTGGGATACAGGAAGTAATACAGATCGAAATTTAGGCGATCCAATTTCCGGTTTGCCGATTCAAAACGGGTTCATTATTTTATTTGTTTGCACTTTAATTTACTTTTTGTTTCTTAAAAAGATTGTCATGAAAAAATATAAATACATTCTTCCTTTTTTGTTCTGTTTATTTGCTTTTACTGCAAATGCGCAAGTACAGATAAGCATTGATCGCCAAGTATTGGCAAGCACTTCATTAACTATTGAGCTGTCGGAAATCCCTCAATTCATGGCGTGTCCAGATGCAATTCCTACTATTGAGCAAAATCCGTTAGTCAATGGAACATTAACACCTTCTGCCGGAAAAATTGTATATCAAAATAATTGGGATGCGGATTCAAGAGGGGCAGATAATTTTAAGTTTCGAGTTGTTTGTGGCACAATGCCTTGCGTAGTAACTGTTAATTTAACTATTTTGCCCAAACCGGATAATATTCAGAGTGCAGATTGTTACTTCAATCCAGATGCCGTAGACTGGTCAATTGTTGAAATTCCTGTAAATGAAAGAGAGAAGATTAATACAAATACTTCTTTAATTGTTGGGGACATTGATGGTGATGGCATAATTGAAATCATTGGTTATGGAGATCGAGATGGTAGGACTGCTTATGAAAATGATAGTATCCGGATGTTTTATCTTGAAAATGGAGAAATAAAATTAAAGCGAAAATTCAAACTTCCTAACGACATTTTAACAGATGAGAGAGGTGCTATGGCAATGGCTCGCCATAATAATATTGGTTATCTTATTGTGCCTGGTAAAGATGGATTTTTGCATGCTTTAAATCCGGTAACAGGCAATCGAATATGGATATCAAATCAAAAATACACTCAAGATAATGCTCATTTTATGGCTAACGTGGGTATTGCTGATTTTAATAATGATGGTATTCCAGAGGTTTATGCTGGCAACAAAATTTTCTCGTTGCTTAGTGGAAATTTGCTTTGCGATGGAGGTGCTGCTAATAACAAAGGTATTTGCTATTATATGCAAGCTAATTCTCAAATCTATTCTTCATTTGCAGTTGATATAGATGGTGATGGTAAATTAGAATTATTGGCAGGCTCTCAAATTTATGAAGTAAATATACAGGCTGGTTCAAATGGAACCGGAGGCAATACTATTGGTTTGAAAAGCGGTTGGCAGCTTCCTGCCACAGAATTCAATAAGATTATAAATTACACGACTATTACTCAAGAAGGGCTTGCAATCGCAGCAGATATTGACGATGATGGTTCTTTAGAGATTGTAGTTATTACTTTAAATACAGCCAGAACAGGGGCTGTGCTGTATGTATGGAAACCTCAAGCGGGGAATCAATCCAAGCTTGTTGGCAGCTTTTCTGTGCCACCAGGAGTAACAGTTAATCGGACTCATAGTATTCCAATGATTGGTAATATTGATAATGATAAATACTTGGAAATACTTTTTGTTTCTAATGTTGTTGCTTCAGATGGGAAAATGTATCTGTATGCTCTACAATACAATGATAGTAAACTAATGGGGAGTCGTATTGAACAAAAATGGAAATTAGATCATACAGACGGGTCTGGAGCAACCGGAATGACTCTGTTTGATTTTAATCAAGATGGAATAGTTGAGATAGTTTATCGGGATGAGCAAACACTCCGAATAATGGATGGGAGAGGAAGTAATGTTGTTGTAAATGAAACATTTAATAATGTGCAAACAGGAACAGTACGGGAATATCCCATTATTGCTGATGTCGATGGGGATGGACAAGCCGAAATTATTACAACGGGGGGGACAGTCAGTTCTTCCTTCGATTTCCGATATCTTTATGTTTTTAAATCTGGAAGCGCCCCTTGGGCACCAGCTCGTTCAGTCTGGAATCAATATATGTATAATGCGGTTAATGTCAATGAAGATTTGACCATTCCACGCTATCAGCTTAATCCGGCAACTTTATTTCCTGGGGATGATGAAGAATTTGGCACTCCTGATGATTTGCGCCCCTTCAATGGTGTTCTAATGCAACAAACAACGATTAATCAATATGGAGTTCCTTTTTATCCGGCTCCCGATTTAGATATAACTTCTGCTCTGACTTATAGTTATGATGGCAGTGGTAATCTAACGATCTCTTTTCAGTTGACGAACGAAGGCGAAGCAATGGTTTCTTCCCCCATTCATGTCTCAGTTTACAAACAGGATATTGCTGTCGCAAATTTGTTGAATACCTATATTTATAGCGGCACATTAAGTCCGGGCGAATCAGACAATGGAGTT
>JGI996J12353_1000115_pt1 | contig 23817 bp, 24 predicted proteins | sample IntmicLarv5ML5BL_FD_12353 | JGI IMG/M metagenome (IMG submission 12353) | reverse complement strand
TATGGTGGGCCCGGCCGGATTTGAACCGGCGACCTCCGCCTTGTAAGGGCGACGTCATAACCCCTAGACCACGAGCCCGCGATAGCCTGATTAATGAAGGAGTATTAATAACATAGCTGTTCGAAATACTCAAAGAAAAGTATAATATCGTTATTGCAATGTACAAGCAGGCGATTGTAGTCCAGCGGTTAGGACGGATGCTTCCCAAGCCTCTGACCCGGGTTCGAATCCCGGCAATCGCACTTATCGCGCTTTGTCTGAATTCTGTTCTGTGATTGAAACTTAAAAATCAATTTATACCGCATTAAACGATGAACACGTATGGATGATGCTTTGGAATTTTCAAACAGAGCGGAATTCCGTGGGTGGCTGAACGAACATTGTACAGACAGCAAAGGAGTGTGGCTACTATTTGGCAAAAAAGGCGGACCTGTAACGCTTACAGCAAACGATGCTCTGGAAGAAGCTCTATGCTTCGGATGGATCGACGGTCAGATGCAGAGTCTTGACGAAACAAAATATAAGAAATATTTCACCCGCCGCACAAAGAACAGTAACTGGTCTGAAAAGAACAAAAAATTGGCTCAGATTCTCATCGAAAGCGGAAGTATGACTCGACATGGTTTTGATGCGATCGAACATGCGAAAAAGACCGGCGCCTGGAACACCCCCGAAAAAAAGCAAATTGATGATGAACAGATCGAAAATTTCAGAAAACTCGTAAGCCTGTATGAACCTGCGTATTCCAATTTATTGACAATGTCTCTATCCGTACAAAGGAGCTATACCGGCTTCTACCTTGATACCAAATCTCCCGAAACTCGGCAGATGCGTTTAGAAAAGATCATTGACAGATTGAATAAAAATCTAAAACCGATGTGACCGACTATCATTTTCCGCGTATTAAGTGAACTGTTGTGTAACGAAACGGTAAAAACAGCACAATTATCCCTTTCTTTTCCATCCATCAATTGGAAGATATATACATATCCTTGACATAACCGTTACCATGACCATGCTTGAGATAGACAGTTCCAGGGGAGAAGGTGGCGGACAGATGGTCCGAACTTCAGTTGCCCTTTCCGCTATCACAGGCATACCGACAAAACTTACGAGGATCAGGGAGAACCGTCCGACCAACGGATTGTCAAAACAGCACACTACTGCCATAAAAGCAGTTGCTTACATGACAGACTCCATCGTCTACGGGAACACCGTCGGATCAAGCGAACTTATTTTTGAACCTGGAAATGGGGAAAAGAAACATATCCCCATGGATATCGGCTCTGCGGGCAGCATAAGTCTGGTCCTTCAGGCCGTGCTTCTTGCGGCACGCAACAACAAAGAAAAACTCACACTGGACCTGATCGGCGGAACAAATGTCATGTGGGCCCCTCCTATCGACTCTTACGAACTTGTATTGTTCCCTCTGATGGAAAAAATGGGGATCAATGCCCATGTGGAGATAGTTGAGAGAGGATTCTACCCTCTCGGCGGAGGCCGCGTAATAGCTACTCTCGACCCCATCGGGAAGATCAAACCGATAGAGATAACCACTCTTGGGAAACTGAAGAACATAAAGATCAGATGTTTTGTGCAGCGTCTTTCAGAAAAATATGCTAAAGATATCATGGATGCCTGCGCAAAGACCCTCGGCGATGAATACGAGTTAGAGTTCGAAATGCAGAACTGCAACGGCAATTCCCGCGGAGCAGGATTGGTTCTGGTTGCGAATTATGAAAATGGGAAATTATCAAGCAATGTGCTGACCGCACGCGGACATTCCGGCGCACAGTCAGGGATCGATGCCGCCAACGATCTTCTTCAAGAGATCAACACAGGCTCCACGATGGATGTGCACACCGCAGACCAATTGCTCCCGTACATGGCAATGGCGGAGGGTAAGAGTAATTTTGTTGTATCCAGGATAAGCAAGCATCTGCTCAGTCAAATGGATACGCTGGAATCCTTCCTGGATGTCAGATTTGGAGTGGAACGGAAAGATGATGGATATCATTTCTCAGTTTCCTCGGAGGGATATCCCTGAGACCTTTTATTCATGTCAACTGTGCGATGTCCGCTGACGGAAAGATCGCAGGAGATGACAAAAAACAGGTCACGATCTCATCCGAAGAAGATAAAGCAAGAGTGAAGAATCTCAGAAAGAAATACGACGCGATACTTGTCGGCGTCGGGACCGTGATAGCGGATAATCCCCACCTGACCGTGAAGGACCTTGATTATGACACCAATCCGATAAGGATCGTTTTGGATCCTCACGGCAGAACCCCAGACGATGCTCTTGTGCTCGATGATCGTGCTCCAACCGTCATGGTCGTCTCTAAGGACTGTAAAACAGAATGGGACTGCGAAGAGATCATCTACTCCGATGAAGAGATCGACCTCCCCAAGGTCTTGGAAGAACTTGCCGAAGAGATCGGTATAGAAAGCATCCTCGTTGAAGGCGGCGGAGAGACGATTGCATCTTTCTTCAGGAATAAACTTGTTGATCGTTACACCGTATACATCGGAGGAAAGATAATCGGAGGAAAAGATGCACCCACCCCCGCGGATGGAAAGGGCTGGATAACCGAAGGAGGCATCAACCTGATCCTCAAGGATACAGAAGTCCTCGGGAACGGTGTACTGCTCACTTTTGAACCCGTATATCAATGAATTTTTCCGCTAATGGTTTATAATTCGAATTAGTTGACAACCCAGGTGAGATCTCTTGAAAGTAAGAACTGAGGACGGTCAAATAGATATCAGAGCCGTATGGTTTGACGATGGAAAAGTCAAAATGATAGATCAAAGGGAACTCCCTCACAAGGTCGAGATCACAAGTTTTTCCGACTACAAAGAGGTGGCGGAAGCAATAAAGAACATGACCACCCGCGGCGCCCCTTCAATAGGCGCAGCCGCTGCCTACGGAATGTGTCTTGCCTCCATTTCAAATGCGAACCTGAACGATGCCGCTGTTTTCATCAAGGCCGCAAGACCAACCGCGAATGATCTGTTCTACGCAGTAGATTATATGCTCGCGGAACTGAATAAAGGCAAAGACCCGATCGAAGCAGCCAATGAATATGCAAACATCACAGTCGATAAATGTACCAAAATAGGAGAATACGGTGCAACCCTCATCAAAAACGGAATGAAGATAATGACCCACTGTAACGCAGGAGCATTGGCGACTGTGGATGTCGGAACCGCCTTGGCTCCATTGAGGAAAGCTTGGTCCGATGGAAAACGATTCATGGTATACGCTTCTGAGACCAGACCCCGTCTACAGGGAATGCAGCTTACAGCCTGGGAATTGAATCAGGAAGGGATAGAACACGCGATCATTCCTGACGGAGCATCTGCGTATTACATGTCCCGCGGTGTTGACCTGATCATTACAGGAGCTGACAGAATAGCCGCCAACGGAGATTTCGCGAACAAGATAGGAACATTTGATAAAGCAGTTGTCGCACATCATCTCGGCATTCCTTTTTACGTCGCGGCACCCATTTCCACATTTGACTTCAACACCGCAACCGGTGCCGACATAGAGATCGAACAAAGGTCTGAGATCGAAGTGACCGAAATCTACGGGATGAGGATCGCCCCTCAGGGATCCCCGAGCCTTAACCCCGCCTTCGATGTTACTCCGTCGAACCTGGTTACAGGATTCATTACAGAAGTCGGAATACTGCACCCAAAGGATATTCGAAAGGTGATTCAATGAACGAGGAATTTGCAAGAAAAGAATTGACAGCTCTCTGCAAAAGACTGTACGACAGAAACCTCACCGTATCCGCAGGCGGTAACATGAGCATCAGATTGAATAATACAGAATTTCTGATCACTCCCAGCGGACGAAATAAAGGATCGCTGATTCCGGAAGATCTGATAAAAATGGATCTGAAAGGAAATATCCTTTCGGAAGGAAAACCATCCATCGAACGTGAGTTCCACATAGCTATCTACAAAGACAATCCTGAAACCAATGCGGTCGTTCACTGCCATCCTCTTTACTGCACGGCATTGGCCGTGAAAGGAGAGAACATAAGAAGCGGTCTTACTCCCGAAGGGGTCATACTGTTAGGAGAGGTCCCAATGGTGGATTATTTCACGCCGGGATCCAAAGAACTTGCTAAAGCCGTCAAAGCTCATTCAAAATCCAAAGCGATGCTGATGAAAAGACATGGTGCGATCACACAGGGAAAAACCTCGGAAGAAGCATTCAACAGGATGGAAGAACTGGAATTCCAGGCTAAACTCCAAATGCTTGTTAACAACGCGGAAGAACTTCCGCCTCAAGAAATCGATAAATTAAAGAGGTTGTGAGATGGCGATCCTCATCACAAAATGGTTCGGTGTGTTTCTTGCAGATGAGAAGACGAATCGTATCGTCGATAAAATACTGATGCCCTTCGATGCTGATGAAGTTGCAAACAAACTTGCCATGGTGCAGAGAGGATCCCTTCTGCCGGAAGAAAAAGAACTGGCGAAGAAATTCCCCAAAATATATGTGTCAGACCAGAGACAATCGGAACTCGGAAAGACCATAATGTACGATTCATCCTTCATCAAACCTGATGACCACGGATTCAACAATGCCATGATGCATGAGATCATGGTAAAACTGGGTAAACTCAGAACATCCGAGCCAATATCTAGAGACAGGAACCTTGTTCAGGCAATACGGTCCCTGGATGACCTTGTCGGAACTGCCAATCTTCTCAGCGAAAGGCTGCATGAATGGTACGGCATGCACTTCCCGGAATTGGCGGACCTTGCCAAAGACCAAAAGTATGCATCCTTGATCTCCGAATACGGAAGCAGGGAAGGGATCATCGAAGAACTGAATATCGAATTGGAATCCATCGGAGCCGATCTCAGTAATGAGGATCTCGACAGCGTCAGATCGCTGGCCGATACTTTGTGTGGCGTGTACAGAGACAAAGAGCGCACAGAGTCGTACATCTCGGAGATCGTATCAGAGATCTGCCCCAATATGTGTGCGTTGCTTGAAGGCCCTTTGTCTGCCAGATTGATATCGTTGGCAGGCGGCCTTCAAAGACTTTCATCCCTTCCCTCTTCTACAATACAACTGTTGGGTGCGGAAAAGGCGATGTTTAGGCACCTCAGGTCGGGTAAAAAACCGCCCAAACACGGCGTTATCTATCAACATCCCCAAGTACATCGAGCACCATACTGGCAAAGGGGAAAGATCGCCCGCGCACTCGCAGGTAAAGCTCTCATTGCGATCAAGATCGACGCATACGGCGGAGAGTATATGGGCGACGATCTCAAAAGTGAATTCGAGGCGAGAGTTGCCGACATCAAACGAAAATATCCCGATCCTCCGAAGCCTTCTTCGAAGCCGAATAAGGGGAACAAGAGAAGAACAAACAAAGCCAGACGATAATTATCCCTACAAAATATATTTAAGTTCATTCTCGTTAGGGAAACTCAATAACGTGCGGTCGATATCTGTTGCAACCTCTGTTCTATCGTGAACCGGAGGCTGACAAGCGGCCGTATAGGATGGTAATGCCATGTGGGAAATGAAAGAAATAAGAGAACTGAAGATCGGCAGGTACGTCAACGTTGATGAATCTCCCTGCAAGATCACATCGATAAGCACATCCAAACCGGGAAAACACGGTTCAGCAAAAGCCAACATAGAAGCTGTTGACATATTCACGGGTTCAAAGAAATCAATCAATGCCCCTGTAAGCACCAAGGTCCAGGTTCCGATGATAGATAAGAGAAAAGGTCAGATATTATCCATCCAAGGAAACGAGGTGCAGATCATGGACCTCGAAACATTCGAGACATTCTCAATGGCCATCAACGACGACCACGAGAGTGTACTAGAAGACGGTGCCGAGGTCATGTATCTCGTCGCCATGGGCAAGAACAAACTTCTCTGAGAGGGGACATTCGTGCCATATGGGACCTCATATGCCAGTGCAGAATCGGACTATGATTCCGCCGATGCGGTGATTTTTGGGATCCCCTATGACCGAACCTCTTCTTTCAAGTCCGGAGCCAGAGAGGCTCCGGCACGTATAAGAGCGGCTTCATACAATTTTGAAGAGTCGCATTTCGAGCATGGGCTCAACATCCCCCCTCTGAACATTTTTGACTACGGGGATTGTTACGATTTCTTTTTGCCCGAAGATATGATCGAGGAAGTAAAATTTTCCGTCGGTCCCGCGATAAAAGACGAAAAGTTCATCGTTTCAATGGGTGGAGAACATTCCATAAATATTCCGATCATTCAAAGTTTTGAAAGAAAGGACATCGCACTCATCACCATCGATGCTCACTTGGATTCAAGAGACGATTACCTTGGGACTCCTTACAGCCACGCCTGTGTAACAAGACGTGCGGCAGACCATCTGGGTCTTGACAATGTCTTCGCTTTAGGCGTCCGCTCCATATCCAATGAAGAACTTGAAAGAGATGATGTCATACCGTACATCTCATCCTTCGAGATCTTCGAAAAAGGAATAGAGTGGGCAATAAAAAAAGCGATGAACACCGTTCGAAACAAGAAGATCTACCTTTCATTGGATATCGATGGTATCGATCCGGCCTTCGCACCGGGAACAGGCACTCCCGAACCGTTCGGACTTACACCGTTGGACGTAAAGAAGATCATCAATTCGGTCGGAGACAGACTGGTCGGATTCGATGTAACTGAAGTATGTCCTCCTGCGGATCCTTCCGGCATTACATCGGTACTCGCAGCACGTCTCATCAATGAGGTACTCGTTGTACGTGCGAAACACAAGCTTTGATCAATTCGCTTTACGCAGAAATGCCTCTACAGCATCTTCATATCTTTTTGCCCTGGACTCTGCCACATTGCTGTCTTTGGATTCTGAATATATCCTAAACGCCGGTTCGGTACCCGATGGTCTTGCCAGAACCCATCCGTCATCGAATATCAGTTTCAATCCATCGGTCTTATCGATCCTTGCTCCGTCGCTGATCTCAACCAAGTAATCCAGAACATATTTTTTCACACTGTCGGCACAAGCTATCTTCACTTTTACTGTATGATATACAGGAAGCTTTTCGATCTGTTTGTGAAGAGGCCCCTCTTTCACAACGCATTCCAGCATCTTTGCGACAGCCATCCCTCCATCCCTGCAGTACTGCTGCTCGGGAAATATCAGACCGCCATTCTCCTCTCCGCCGAATACCGCTTCGTTCTCCATCATTTTCCTTGCGACTATCGGAGAACCGACAGCGGTATATTCGAGCTTGCCTCCCGCTTCCCTGACGACTTCCTCGACCATTGATGAGGAACTGACGGGTGTGACCACTTTTCCTTTTTTCTGCGTGAGAATGTACTTGCACATAAGTGCCAGACTCTTGTCTCCGCTGACATACTTCCCTTCTTTGGTGATGAATATGCACCTGTCCGCATCCCCGTCATGTGCGATACCGAGATCCGAACTTGTACTCTTGGTAAGTGTTTTCAGATCCTTCAGATTCTTTTCCTCGGGTTCACTCTCGTGTCCCGGAAACTCTCCCTGAGGGTTACAATTAATCGTTATCGCCCTGACATTGAGTTTTTTCAACAACAGCGGGGTCGTATCGTATGCAGCACCGTTTGCACAATCCAAACACACTTTCAGTTTAGCTGCGCGTATCGATTCGGCATCCACGCAAGAGATAATCGTATCGATATATTCTTCGCCTGCACCCCGTATCTTCTCGATCTTTCCAACCTTATCCCAAGGTTCACAGGGAATGTCTTTAGCATACATTCCCTCTATTTCCTCTTCCTCTCCGCGACTGAGTTCCGTTCCATCCGCAGATATACATTTGATACCATTGAATTCCGGAGGGTTGTGTGAGGCTGTGATCATCACACCTCCTCTGACCCCCTCGTGTGTCTTTACAAAATACTGTGCCGCAGGTGTCGGAATGACGCCAAGATCTATCACGTCTCGTCCGGTAGACATTATGCCTGCGGAAACCGCTGTCTTTATCATATCGGCAGATACACGGGTATCGGTTGCGATCGCCACCGTTCCGCCCATTATCGCACCTATGGCCTTTCCGACCTGAAGTGCCAGCTCGGATGTCATATCTTTGTTTACTACTCCTCTTATTCCGTTTGTACCGAATAGTCTTTGGACCAAATCAGATCCTCCTGGTGACCATGAGTATCGATATCGTATCGGCGCATGCCTTACATGTGTCCGCGGCCATTTCCAGAGATAATATAACTTCTCTCATGAGCATCACCGCTTTCGGATCCATGGGCGAAAGATGGATGTGTTTGATTGCGGCGAAGTACATACCATCCACGATCTTTTCCTGATCTATTACCGCGTCGATGTTCCTTACTGTCTCGGTGACATCCGAGTTGAGGGATTCCATAGCCTTCACAAGATGTTTCACTGCGGGAATTATCTCGGAGGACATTTTGGCAGCCTCCAACCAGATATCTTCTGGAACAAGTGCATTCGTTTCTGTCAGAAGCTGGATATGAATCGCTGCCTCTTTGGACCAATTCGCTATCTGATCCATTTTTCTTACGAAGTGTATGAGATCCTCCCTTTCCTGAACACTGAGTTCTCCTCCCGAAACATCAGCACAGAGCTTGTCTTCGATACGGTCCGCTTCTCTCTCACACAAAATTAGTCTTTCGATGCATTTAGCCGCTTCCTGACGGTTTCCTTTCGCCATTGCCATCATGGCCATGTCCAACTCCGTAACAGCATCCAGAACAACCAATCCGTGGCCTCTGGACCCCATTCTCACAAAATCTTCTTTCCTTTTCGCAAACCAACCCATGATCCCTTTCTCACTCAAGTTTAATCGCCTCCTCTAATCCTTCTTCAGGTCTGGCAAAGACCTTCGTAGCCCTTTTGTTAAAGACGAGATGCACCTTGCTGCCTACTTCCGGTATCTCGTCGTTTGATGAAACGTTATAATCCACATAATCGCTTGTTTCGGCAAGCGTCCTTACTCTCCAATATGCGCCCATGAACACTACGCTCAATACTTCCGCCTTCAAACCGTCCTTTGCAGTATATACATTCTCTGGACGCACGGATATGACAACAGCATCCCCTTTATCGAAATCGGATTTTGCTGCACGGATCATCTGACCTCCCCTCAAACGCACCATCGTCTTTCCGGTCTTCGTTTTTCCTGTGACCGTACACTCGATAAGATTCGTTTCCCCGATGAAGTATGCCGCGAATATGGAACGCGGGTTCCTGTACATGTCCAATGGCGTTCCCACTTCGTGGATCCCGCCAGCTCTCATCAGGATTATCCTGTCTGATACAGACATCGCCTCCTCCTGGTCGTGCGTCACATGAAGGACCGTTATTCCCAATTTCTTGACCAGCCTTCTGATATCGTATCTCAACTCGACGCGAACGCGAGCGTCCAATGCGGAAAGCGGTTCGTCCAGCATCAACATCTTAGATCCGGAAGCGAGTGCACGCGCTATTGCAACCTTCTGCTGTTCTCCCCCAGATAATTCCTTGGGGAACATGCCCACACGGTCGAACATCTTGACAAGTTCCAGATACTCCTTGGCAGTATCGTCAATGGTACCTTCCCCTAGATCCCTCACTCTGGGACTGTAACCTACATTATCCTCTATCGTCATATTAGGAAACAATGCGATGTTTTGGAACACATATCCGGTATCTCTATCCTCTATCGGGATATTCGTGACATCTTCCCCATCGACGATTACTCTGCCTTCAGTAGGTGTCCAGATGCCTGCTATAACTTTTATCAGCGTGGTCTTCCCGCACCCGGATGGCCCCAGGATCGTGAGATACTCTCCCTTCTCGATCGTAAGATTAATGTTTCTGACCGCGTAAAGATCGCCGAACTTCATTGAGATGTTCTCGAGTTTTATCTTCATCAGTCCAACCTCAGTTCTTCATCCAATCCTTCCGGCGGCATCGTGAAGACTGTTGCCTTTTCTGGTAGCCAGCTTACGGTCACTTCGTTGCCTTTCTCATAATCATCGTATCTTCTGTTAGGAAGTTTAGACGACACTATCCCTATTGATTCCACATTCACTTCCAGTGTGAAGGTCGATCCTTCATAAAGGATCCTTTCCACCGTTCCTCTGAAATATCCCTCGGCTTGTTCCGGGTCAGGACATTCTTCCGATGGCATCACGATGTTTGTCATTCTTGTGGAACCTATCTTCACCGCAACGACGACTTCCGTTCCCAATGGTACGTCGACCTTCTTTGCGCGTACTATCTGACCTCCTTCGAGTTCAACCTCAGAATAGGTTTCATGGTTTCCCGTTAATTTTCCTTTGAAGATGTTGGATCTTCCGACAAAGTTTGCAACGAACGGAGTACTTGGGTTTTGGAACACCTCGATCGGCGTTCCCACCTGCACGATCTTTCCCTTGCGTATGATCGCTATGCGGTCCGCCATCTCTAAAGCCTCGTCCTGATCGTGTGTAACATGTATTGCTGTCAGCCCCATTTCCTTGACCAACGATCTAAGATCCTGTCTCAGTTCAAGCCTTAAACGAGCATCCAATGCACGGAGAGGTTCGTCGAGAAGCAGTATATCTGATTCAGATGCTAGTGCTCTGGCTAATGCAGTCCTTTGTTGCTGCCCTCCGCTCAATTCGTTGGGATATGACTGTACTTTGTTCTCCATGTGGACCATTCTGACCATACTTTTGACCATCTGTTTAGATCCTTCTTCCTTTTCTCGTATCTTCGGAGAGAACATCACATTCTCGTACACTGTCATGGGAGGAAAGAGAGAATACGCCTGAGACAACATCGTTGCCTTTCTTTCGCTGACCGGCATATCGGTAATGTCCCTTCCGTTAAACGACACGACCCCACTATCTGGATGCGTTAGTCCACATATCATTCTCAGACAAGTTGTCTTTCCTGATCCGGTAGGACCAAGGATACACATGTACTCTCCATCGTTGATCTTTAATGACAGTTCATCCGCCGCGGGAGCCTTGTTCCCATAATCTTTGACAAGTTTATCCAAGATTATCTCAGGCATGTTGTTCACCTCTGTTGAGTATTATCCTGACCGCGACCATGAGAACAAAACATATTGCTATGAGAATTATCGAACAAAGCGCAGCTTCCGAGTACAACTTATTGTCAATTAGATCCATAATGTATATCGGCACGGTCTTGACCGAATTACTGATTGCTAGAGTTGCTCCGGTTTCACCCAGACTCCTTGTGAATGCCAATATCGCTCCCGCAAAAATAGAGGATTTGATTATCGGCATCAATACTTTGGAGAACGCCTGGAACGGCTTCGCCCCGAGAGTCATTGCCACTTCCTCGTAGGAAACGTCCACTTCTTCCACTGCTCCCGTAATATTCCTTACCATTAACGGGAACGTGAATGCAATATGACCCAGTATGACCATCAGCAATCCGAGCGAATCGCCTGCGTATATGCTCCCCCAGAACAAAGCGAGCGAGAAACCGAGTGCCACTGTCGGAACTATCAAAGGAATATTCACTAAATTGTCCAATATCCTTCCCATCAACGTATTCCCTTTTCTTGCGATGTACAGTGCGATCGGTATCCCGAATACTACGTTGAAAGCTACCGCTATTCCCGCTATCAGAAATGATATTCCCGTCGAATAGAACAACATACCATAATCGATTGACGCCATAGGCTGCGTCATATATGCAAAAATGTAGAAAGATGGGATAAGAATAATCAGCACCAAGAATACTATGGAAAGACTGTCTTTTAGTTTGGGGATCTTCCCTCTGCTGAGAATACGACCGAAATTCGGCCATACTTTTTTCATCGGTATCTTGAATCTTTTCATCAGAACATTCACGATAACCAAAAGTACCAATGCAAGAACTATCATGAGCACGCTTATCAGTATCATTGCGCCCATCGTTTCCGGCCCAATATCAGGATAATATGGATCTAAACGTTTTTCATTCGCGATGAACGAAGGCCCCGTGAAGAACGTATTATTCACGTCCATCATTTTCAGAGCGATATACGTCCCTCCTGTCTCTGAAAGAGACCTTGCAAAACACAGTATGACTCCGGTCACAAGACCTGCCTTGAAAAGCGGAAGAGTTATTGTTCTTACCGCGGTAAATCTTGATGCGGACAGTGTCATCGCCGCTGTTTCATAGTTGGGCTCTATCTGTTCCAATATCGCCGACAGAGACCTTACCATGTACGGGTAAGTGAATATTATATGCAGAAGAATCAGCATCAGATACGGAGATATCACAATCCCAAGTCCGGGAATACCCACTTCGTCGGGTGCCCCCCAGAACATCACCACGGAAATACCCAAAACAGCTGTAGGAAACGCCAACGGCATATCCATAAGAGTATCAAGATATCTTTTTCCTCGGAATTGCTTCCTTACAAGCATCCACGCCATCGGTATGCCGACAATGATATCGATCACGGTAACGATGCCGGCGATGCTGAACGAATTCCACAACGCCCCCTTGATCTTCTCCATATCTTCGGAATTGTTGAGAACATCGCTCACAAGGTCCCACTCCGTGAACATCTTGAAGATCACAAATATCGAAGGGATTATTATCAAAACAAAAAAGATAAAACAAACAAAACCGAACCAGGCTCTCCTGGACCTTTTACTCTCGGACATATCGTTTATCCTTTTGAACAGGGACATGGGAGGGGTACCTTCCTCGTGTCTTGAGGACACGTGAGGACTCAGATTATTGAAATGCTTACAACATTGTTGCCGCGAAGAACGACCGTTCCCAAACGTCTTACCTCTTCGCCAGATGCATTGTTCTCAACGGTTTCATCCATGACCATGTTCATGTATTCGTCGAAACCGGTCAACTTACCCTCCAGTATCCTTCCGTCTTTTAAAAGCAAAGATATGCGCTTGTCGATGGACTTCTCAAGTAGGGCTTGCGGCATCACCATGTTATCATGTGACCGATAAGGTGTTTGATTAAAAGCTTTTCCTTCACTTTAACAATAAGAGGTCACTTGTTCTTCGCCTGTGACTCGATCCATTTCCTTATATCGGCCACTCTTGTGCTCCCGATACCAAAATATTCTGAGAATTTCTTCGTCGTAGTGAGTTCAAGCGTTTGCCCCGATTTCTTTCCCGAAACAAAATCCATTGCTATCAAAGCATGAACATCATCATATGTTCGCGGACCGCGGGTCTTGAACAACTCCGACTGAAGAACTGGCTGATTGTACGCGATCGTACTAAGAGTACGCATCATCCCTCCGGTCATCTCCGCCTTGGCGAACATTCCGGTGTAGTCGGAGTACTCGGTCCGGAGCATCATCCTGAACTCGTTGCCGATCTTGGCGATCATTATCGCCGAATCCCGGTCCTCGTACTCCTTCCTCAGGTCTCTGAGCACATATCTGACATCTTCTTCGGATAATCCCGTTTTCTCTGCGATGTCTGATATACGCAAATTCTCTGAACTGGAGAAGAGTGCTGCTTCGACTGCGCCCTTCTCGTTCACTTCAGTGCACCGCCTCTATTCCTTCCGAACCCTCCAGCGACAGACCAGGGATCAGCATCTCGATGAAGATATCCCCGGCAGGAAGTGATTCCTGCCATATCGAAAGCCTTCCGTCTCTCACCAGGTGCAGAACGGAGATGAATATCTTGAGATTCTCCATTATGTCTGTCGTATAAAGTTCGTTTATCTGAAGCGGTCCGAAGCCCATTCTCTTTATCTTTTCCCAAACGTACTCGACATCTCTCTTGTCGTCTTCGTCATGGGCCTTATTATCGAACTTCTTCGGTACTTTCTCACTGAGTTCGGATCTCACACGTTCTCTCTCACGCTGGATCTCTATCTCTTCTCTTGCCTCCTCGAACGCGTCGAGGAGTTCATACATTGTAACAGGGCGGACCACCTCTCTCTGGTATGCCTCTCTGAACGCTACTTCGGGAACGAACATGCGTGCATCCTCGTCCTCGAAACTGAAATCGAAATCGAAGAATTCCTCTTCGACTGGCTCATCCATTCTGGAATATGTGACCTCTGACTGAAGCCTAAGTATCCTCCACGCCATAAGGATCAATTTACCTGCCACGATCATATCGAACGTGTTTTCGGCAACCTTCCTTGAATACAGCTTAACGAATTCTCTGAGGTCGATCTCCCAGGGGTCGATCCCATTCTCAAGCACCAGGCTGAATATTGCCCTTATGGATTCATCCACAGGGTCGTTTAGTTTCTCCCCCGTCTCGGCCTTCTCCAAGATGTCAACGTATCCACTGATACGGACAAAGGACTCGTTGTCCTCGCTTAGTGCCTTGTGAAACAACAGATGTTGCTCCATAGCTTCTCTCTTCATTTCTCCTTCCATTTGCATCCCAATCCCATCCAATCTTATGTTTTGCCTTCTTGTTCCCTTAATGCTTCTTCTTCATATTTTGATACTTCGGCCAAGTCCGGCTGCATTATGACTTTACTGATACCGGACGGCGGCCTCGTCACACCTATAAGGTGATCCGCTGTCGCCAACGTGACCTTTCTCAAAGATACTTGTATGAACTGTGCTTTCCTGGAGCTCTCCTTTACCCTCTTGGCAACCATCTCCGCATTGACCGAATCCAGGAACATGTCCACTTCGTCCAACACATAGAACGGAGAGGGCTGATACTCCTGGATCGCGAATATGAATGCCAGTGCGGTAAGCGATTTCTCGCCTCCGGACAGAGCTTCCAACCTCAACAGCTTACCGTTCTTAGGCTTCGCGTTGATCGTAAGACCTCCGACGAACGGATCGTTCTCGTTCTCTAATCCCATGAATGCCTCTCCTCCTCCTGAGAGCTGGGCGTAGATCTCCTTGAAATTCGTATTGACCGCACTGTAGGACTGCATGAACAATCCTTTCTTCTGCGAGTTGAGCGAATCAGTAAGATCGTTCAGATCCTTTATCTGCTTGTTCAGCCGATCCACGTCCTCCATCAGACCGTTGTGCCTCTTGGTCCTTTCCTCATAATCCTCGATGGCACGCAAATTGACGTTGCCAATTCTTGAGAGTATGTTCTCGCACGATCTTATCGTACGTTTGATCTCCTCTTCTGAGGGTATCGGCATGGTAACCTCCACTTTGATCTCCGACATCTCCGCCTTAAGCTGACCGATACTCTCGTTCACAATGTTTATCTGAGCCTCTTGAGAAGACCTCAGGCCTGTCTTGGTCTCTATCTTCTCCTGCGTGGAACTGCGTTCTCCGTCGAGCTTGTATCTTCTCTCCACAAGCTCGTCCTTCTGATCTTTAAGATCCTGTATACCGGATTCCATCTCGCTCTCTATCTTCCTGAGAGCAGACAGCTCGATCTTCATCTCCGATATCTCCTTCTCGTGCCTGGATATCAGATCCTCGTCTTCTTTGATCTTTCTCTCCACGGCCTTCTTCTGAGCCTCGGAGGACTGTACCTGCCTGTCCAGTCCCGCTATCTCCGTTTCCAAAGCACTCTTCTGAGATCTGAGTTCGGACGCTTCCGTCGTCAGTTTGTATATCCTGTCCCTGACGTTCTGGATCCTCTCCTGCATCTCTGCAGGAGCTATCGCGGAAATACGTTCTCTGGTCGTTGTCCTTTCGTTCCTGAGATCTTCCAGAACCTTCGAGACATTCTTCAATTCTGTCCTCGCCGCCTCCAGTTCCTTTTCCGCTTTCTCGCATTCTTTGCATTTTGCTTCATATTCCGTGGAAAGGAATTGCTTCGACCTCTTCAATTCCGAGATCTTTGCAGACAATTGACCGATCTGAGCCTGTGCACCCATACCTTCTGATGATGCTTTTCTCATCTCGTCGTCCATTGCCCGGATGCCGTCCCTTATCTCTCTCAGTTTCGCTCTGAGCGCATCCAATGAGTCGTTCGCACTCCTCAGTTTGGCGCTTACTTCCTCGAGCTTCGATTCTGAAGCCGCCCCGAACTTCATTATGTTCTGAGGGCTGAGGGTACCTCCGGTCATTGCACCGGACGCTTCCAGCAGTTCTCCGCCTTTGGTCACTATCCTTATCCCGCCCATTATGGCGCGAGCTTCGGACATCGAATTCACGACCAGTGTATCCTGGAACACAAACCAGAACACATTGACGTACTTTTGATCGTAATCTATGAGGTCGGTAGCATATCCTTCTGTCTGTTTGATGGACATTATCGCCTTGGCTCTCGGCTTTCCGCCTACCATCTTATTCAGAGGAAGGAATGTCACCCTTCCCAGTTTCTCTTTCTTAAGGTACGAGATACAATCGGATGCGACCTGATCATCGTCGACCACTATAGATTTCATCTTCCCGCCGGCGGCGACCGATAATGCAACCTCGTACCCCGGCTGAACGGTAGCCAGTTCCTGAACGGTTCCGTGTATTCCGGATGCCTGACCCTTGTCTCTGAGTTCCAGGATCGCCTGAACCGCTTCATCTCCGCGGTTCATCCTGTTGGTTACCTTTTTCTCTGCCGCGAGTTCGTTGTATTCCGTTTCCAACCTTCTTATCGCGTCTCTCAGTTCCCCTTCCTGACGCTCCAGTTCGGCCTCTTTCCTCTTGGCCTCAAGTATCCTGTTGGACGTGTTCTCTGTGTTTACCAGCGGACCCGCCTCTTCTTTCACCTGCTGAAGGTTCCACTCCGCATCCTTGATCTCGAATGCCGCGGTCTGAAGTCTCTCTTCCACCGATGCCTGCGCCCTTCTGAGCTCGTCTGCCACGGTCTCCGCCTTTGCAAGCCTTACTTCCGCATCGTGTTCTTCTTCTTCCTTCGCATCGATATCGATGTCCAGCTGTGACAGTTTGTTTTGAAGCGTGGTGTGTTCTCCGCCGTGTTTGGACATCTCATCGCTTATTGACTGGTCCTCTTTCTTGGCCTCATCGAGATCCTTTTCGAGGTTTTCCAATTCTATGGATATTTCCGCAAGGGCCTCCGCGGCGCTTCGGCGTTCTGCGATCCTTTCGTTTATTGATTCTTCGAAGGATGCACGGAAGGATTCTTGCTCCTCCTTGTCCTCGGCGGCGTGCTCGGCACGATCGTTCTGGTTGGCGATCTTTATCTTTGTGCCTTCGATCTTGTCCTTTATTTCTTTATATTCAGGGCCGACCTTGTCGCCTATTTCCTTTTCTTTGGCCAAGATCGCTTCTTCGTTCTCGGAGAAACGCTGTTTGAGCGCCTCTTTGTGTTCTGTAAGTGTTCTGATATCGTTGTCCAAAGAGATTATCTGCTCCGACAACGCCTGAAGTTTGGCTTCCTCTATCTGTAATTGCCTATGCACAGATTGTGCCTTGGCCACTTCCAGATGATTCTGCGTATCGATGTATTTCTTTGCATCTTCCTTGTCTTTTTCAAGTTTCTCGATCTGTTTCTCGAGTTCCTCAACGACTATTTTTATGCGGTCTAGGTTTATCTCGGCCTCAGCCCTCTCGCCCCTGGCCTTTTCTAGATCCGCATCGTAACTTGCTATTCCCGATATGCTGTCCAGCACACGTCTTCTTTCCATGTTGCCCATCTGGACTATCCTGGTGACATCCCCTTGCTGTACCATGTTGTACCCATCGGCACTGATCCTTGCTTTTGTCAGCAGGCTGTCAAACTCTCCCAAAGTGGATTTCTTGTCGTTAACAAAGAAATATGAGCTGTAATCGGTTCCGTTATCAGATATTTTCACAAAACGGGTAAGTCTTACCACGTCATCGTCCCAAGGCATTATCCTGTCGACATTATCGAACACCAACGATACTTTCGTGTATCCGGATTTACTTTTTGACTTACCGCCGTCAAATATCAGATCTGTCAATTTTCCTGCCCTGACGGCTTTTGAGCTCTTCGGACCGAGCACAAAAAGAATGGCATCGGTTATGTTAGACTTCCCGGAACCGTTCGGTCCCGTGACTGCCATATATCCTTCCATAAGCGGAATTGTTAGTTTACCGCCGAACGATTTGAAATTTTCCAGCTCAATCTGCTTCAAGTACACGTATAGACCCCTTTCAGGGAACACAGGCTTGCCCGCGTTATGCATCCCACTGCCGTTCGCGCACGAACAAAATAATAACACAAGCTTAATATATAAATCAACCTAGAACCGCAGGGAAAAAGAACATCAGTTGTTTTTCATCAGCGACACTATATCTTTAACCGATCCCACGACAAAGGTAGGTTTTATTTCCGTGTCTTCCAGATCCTCGACTTTGGCCTCTCCGCTGAGTACCATCACCGACATTGTGCCCGCATCATAGGCCATTCTCATATCTGTGTACAATCTGTCTCCCACCATAACGATCTGTTCCTCGGGAATATTCATCTCCAGTGCCGCCATCTCAAGCATGAATTCGTTAGGTTTTCCAATTATCAACGCTTTCTTTCCGGTAAGCGATTCGAACAATCTTATGAACGGACCGATATCCACATCGTAGGCCTCTTCCGTCGGACACAGATCATCAGGATGCGTTGCGATAAGTTCCGCACCCTCAACAATGAAATGGTAAGCTGTATTGATCTTGTCGAAGGTTATTGTCCTGTCGAAAGACAATAGAACGATGTCGGGATGCTCGTCTACGATATCTATACCCAGTTCGACCAATTCCCTCATTACGCCGGGTGTAACCAATGGGTATACTTTCTTCCCCTTTCGATTCTCTGTAATGAAACGTGCCGTGGCAACTGTGGATGTCAATATCCTATTTGCTTCAACATTGAATCCCATTCGATTCAGCTTGTTGGAATAATAGTCCCTTGCGTTAGATGAATTGTTAGTAAGAAATACAAAGGGAATGTTGTTATCCTTCAGATATTCAATGAATTCCACAGCCCCGGGGATCATGATGTTTCCTTTGTAGATCGTGCCGTCCATATCGATGGCGAATCCAGCAGGCCTCATAACTCCTCCGGGAATTTGTCGATGATCAATCTCATCGTTTCTCTCAACGTCCCTCTTGCCTCTTTGCTGTATATGCAGGCCGCGGGATGATATGTGGGGATGAAATTCACATCCCTGTCCTTTATCCTGATTGTCACCATTATGTTTGCCACATCGGACATTTTTCCTTCGTAGCCCATTAGATCCCTGCATGCGGATTTCCCCAATCCGATCACTACTTTCTTATCATACAGTTCATGATCCAGGAACGGGCGGCATGCCGCCATCTCTTCCTTGGTTGGGTCCCTGTTTTCCGGAGGACGACATTTTACGGTATTGGTTATCATTACCTTGCCTCTGTCGATCCCTTCCTCTTCCATTATCGAATCCAACAATTTTCCTGATCTTCCCACGAAAGGTTTTCCGGACAGGTCCTCTCTTTCGCCGGGAGCTTCGCCAACAAATACAATACCTGAGTTCAAATTCCCGCTTGGAAGGACTAGATTCGTACGGCCGATGCACAGGTCACACAATTTACAATCAGATTCCGGCCTCATATTTTCCCTTTCACTATCTCTGAACCTTTAACCAGAGAATGTAATGTTACGCCCATACCAGCCAGATTCTCCCTGCCTCCACCTTCACGATCTATCACCGACATGAGATCGGTGACATTCGCTCCGTTCTCCCTGAGGGTCTTTATAGCAGCCATACTTGAACCGGCAGTGGTGATCACATCTTCGATTACCATGATCCTCTCGTTGGGACGCATATCCCCTTCTATAAGTTTCTGCGTGCCGTGATCCTTCTTCTCTTTCCTTACCATAACGTATGGAATTCCGGTGGCCATTGACAACGCTGCCGCAATGGGTACCGATCCAAGAACAACGCCTGCGATCCTGTCGGGCCTCAGGTTCTCGACCTGCATCCTTTCTGCCATCAGCTGGGATATGAGATACAGCACCTGCGGATTAGTGCTTGCTTTCTTTATGTCTATGTAATAGTTGCTCTTTGCACCCGATGCAAGGATAAAATCCCCAAATTGCAATGCACCGCACTCTTCCAACGCTTCAGATATGTTGTTCAATTTACCACGGCTCCTTCTTAAATCCCATCTTATATCCGATTATGTTCACGCCCCTGTGTATTCCGAACATCAGCAGCAATATCACGATCAGTGCCAAGATGTGCCACCCTTCTACGTACGTTGAATATACCCAGTGCGAGTAGAATATGGAGGTCAGCAGGAACGCTCCGAATACGAAATCGTATTGATCCAATATCGGTGCCTTTTGCCCTCTTTCCATTCCCAGCCTTCTCTTAATGAAGGCTCCCATGAGGTCCCCTAGGATCGCTCCGAAAGAAAGACAGAATATTATTCCGATATTCTCATAGAACGGTCCGAATCCCCAATAATTCTCCGGATCCCATATCGATGCTATCCCTAGCATTATGAGGCCCAGCATCACGCCGGACAGTCCTCCGCCTATGAGACCTCTCCATGTCTTTCCGTCTCCCAACAAGCGCTTTCCACGCCATGTCTTTCCGAAATCGATTTTCGTACCGCCACCGAATATCGTCGCTGCGGAATTGGGGATCATCGCGGGGATAAACAACCAAAGACCGCCGAATATTATTACCAAAATCTCCAGAAGATCCATCTTATCTATCAGACAATGATTGTCAACAGACTTAAGCTTTCGGAAAGTTGATAACATCTGAGCTTAATTGCCGTGTATGCTCATACTTGATACATCGGCGTTGTTTTCCATGGAGCAATTGCCCGAAGAGGAACATCTTTGTCCTCCGGGCGTTATCGATGAGCTCAAGAGATACAAAGACCCTCGGCTTGAACTGTGGGGAGATCTTTTGAAAGTATCAGATTGCACTCAGCAATCTTTGAAAAAAGTAAACGAAGCGGCAAAGAAAAGCGGAGATATCGGAAGATTGTCTCCTGTTGATATTTCTGTACTGGCACTTGGGCTGGATACAGGCGGGACCATATTGTCGGATGACTACTCTATACAAAATGTGGCCAGTCTTATCGGTGTACCTTTCAGATCCGTGGGAAGTGCAGGCATAACCAAAGTTGAGAAATGGAATTACAAATGCATAGGCTGCGGAAAATGGTTCAAAGAGAAATCGCCTGAATGCCCCATCTGCGGGTATGGTATGAAAGCATGCAGAAAAAAATGATCACGGAAACAGCTTCTTACATCGAATGAGTTTCCCCATTCTTCTGTTACCGAGCAAACTCATACAGAATGCCGTCCTTCTGTCGGAACCGAATGCGAATGTGTCTGCCAGCCTCTTATTCTTAGCTGCAGTGTTCAGAGGTTTTCTGAATATCTTCTCGCATTCTTCCTGATATCTCAAAAGAGAGGATCCGTTCTTCACACTGTCGGCTGCCACATCGCCGCAGACCCGTCCCGCGATAAGTGCCAAAGGTACACCTCCTCCGTTAACGGATATTACCTGTCCCGCGGCATCTCCGACTATCATTCCGTTGTCGTGCACTAAATTAGATAGCATTCCTTCACTGGGAACGAATTTTCCCTCGATCTTCGAGATCACATCGAGATCGTGTTTCTTGACGAATTTATCGAAGTATTCCCCTAATGTGCCGTTGGCGAATTTCGGAGAGAATCCGATCCCTACATTGGCCTGTCCGCTCTTTGGTATGATCCATCCGTAAGCACCGGGGGCGATCCCTCCGAAGAACATCTTCACATGGGAATCGAAATCACCTTTTGCCTGAGCGGTAACAGCCGGATACGAATGCATGTTCTTTGGAAGACCCAGACTCTTTGCCACACGAGATCCCGGACCGTCTGCACCTATAATCACCTTGTATTCGATCTCTCCCGTGTTGGTCACCGCAACATTGTTTTTTAGCCTTAAAAACTGACAATCGGTCAATACTTCGACACCTTCTTTCTCGGCCATGGAGATCAGATGCTGGTCAAATCTGTCCCTGTCCGTCGTATACCCTGTGAAGTCCAGAAGTGTACTCTTTCCCTTGGGATTTATCAGATCAATGCCTGTTATATTCCTTTGAACAAGATCCTTCGGCATCTCGAACAAAGAGGATATATCGCCGGCATGAGGAAACATGTTAGATATTTCCTCGTTTGACGGGATCAATTCTCCGCATCGAACAGGCACCCCGACAATCTTTCTACGTTCCAGGATCGTTACGCTGGCACCTTTGGCCACAGCGTATCTTGCCGCAGTACTTCCGGCAGGGCCGGATCCCACAACCAGAATATCAGTCTTCATATGATCATCACCGATCGCGGCTCACGATATAATCAGCCATTTCAATAAGCGCGGTCTTGTATTCCGACTCATCCAGATCGTTCAGGAAGACCTTTGCGTGATTCACGATACCTTTCGCTTTTTCCTTGCATCTTGGTATCGAATCCGTCTTCTTTATAAGATCCACCGCCTCAGCGATATCTGACCATTCGGGAACTTCCATCTCGAAGATCTGCTTTATCCTGCTCCCATATTTCGGATCTTCCATAGCGAATATTATCGGAAGGGTTGGTTTCCCCTCCATTATATCGCTACCTGTTCTCTTTCCGGTTACTTTCTCGTCACCGATGATATCCAATGTATCGTCGATTATCTGAAATGCCATACCTATGTTGTGCGCGAACTCTCCGACCCTGTCGATCGTTTCGATCTTCGCGTCCGCAAGTAATGCTCCGGCTTTTGCTCCGCTCTCGATGAGTCTTGCGGTCTTGCCTTCGATTATCTTCATGTATACTTCTTCAGAAGCCGCCGTATTATGTTCGAAGTCCTTTTGATCGAACTCACCAGCGCTCATTAATTTTGCTGCCTCGATGATATAATCAACGATCTCCAAAGACACGGAATGAACGAACTGGAATCCCATGACGAACAGAAAATCTCCGGCTATTATGGATCTACTTATCGAGAATTGTTTGTATGCTGCTTTCGCCCCTCTGCGAAGCTCGCCCTGATCGTTGATGTCATCGTGCACCAATGTGGCGTTATGGATTATCTCCAGCGCGGTACCTATCTTGATCGCACCGGATGTGTCCTTGCCTCCGCATGCCTTGAACGCAAGGATGCATATCGCAGGACGTATCCTTTTGCCGTTGGAGTTCAAAACATATCTGCAGACCTCCGTCAACTTTGGATTTTCAGATTGCACTGTCTCATTCATAATCGATTCGACCTTTTCCAGGTCCCCATGAATAGAAGAATACCAGTGCGTATCCATTGTAGTTGTGATGTTAAGATTCTACTTAATCCTTTTCAATTCTGGGTGTTTGTTTTTACGATTCTAAAATATTTCGCTGACCGTCAACGTGTAAAAAAACAGACCTTTTTCAATGAAGAAAGAAATATAAAAAGAAAGTTTGTTAAAATAGTTTTTATCCGAACAATACAGATGCTGCATCTGCGCAGAAATCCATAATCAATTGCGGATATACTCCCAACACGATAGTGAATATCACACAGATCGCGATCGCTGCAGTGAATGCATAAGGCACTTTGATCTTCTCTGTCTTCTCGCCCTTCTCTATGTACATGGCCTTCACGACCCTTGCATAATAGTACAGGGAGATCGCGGAGTTAAGAACGGCAACGAATGCCAGCCATACCCACTGCGTCATCACACCGTTATCATATATAGCGGAAGAGAACAGAATGAACTTCGAAGTGAATCCTGCCAAAGGCGGTATTCCCGCAAGCGAGAACAGGAACAGAAGCATCGCTGCCGCAAGGAACGGCGCCCTTTTCCCAAGTCCTCTGTAATCTGTGATCTTCTCGCCGACGCCTGCACAAATCAACGCACCGACTATGATGAAGGCTCCGCCTTTCATGAACACATGTGTGAACATATGGAAGAGACCGCCTGCCAGAGCGTATTCTGACATGACCGCCATGACGATCAGGATGTAACCTGCCTGTGCGATACTGGAGTATG
>JGI996J12353_1000114_pt1 | contig 23879 bp, 19 predicted proteins | sample IntmicLarv5ML5BL_FD_12353 | JGI IMG/M metagenome (IMG submission 12353) | reverse complement strand
CAATCCTGTGATTGCCTCAATGGCTATCGGAATCCCACATAGGATCACAGCGATCCATGCCGCATCGAATGGCAGATCGCCAATGTCAAAGAAACTCACTATGACCGATGTTGCCGCTATTGCAATCAGAAGCAATTCACGGTTTCCCTTGTCTGTCACGACGCTGCTTATCCTTCCCAAAGGTATCCCTCAAACTATAAGGGTAATACCCATAGGGGGTATAAGTATATTTGCAAGATTACATTTTTGAGAACTGTTCTACGGCCTTTGTGAAATCCTCTATCGTCCTCTCTGCATCGCCGTGCTCTATCCCATCTCTCACGCAGTGCTTCAAATGCCCTTCCAAAACTATTTGGCCTACCTTGTGCAATGCGCTTTTCGCAGCATTGATCTGGACGATGACCTCCTCACAGGGAACCTCCTCATCGACCATACGATCTATCGCACTGATCTGCCCGATTATCTTCTTTAGCCTTCTATGTAGATTCTCTGCATCCATGCATTGCTTCATTTGAAATCAGATATGCAGGGTTTTGAATCTATAATAACCTTGTCAGTCTGCTGGATAGTTGGGATATCAGGTGGAATCAACAACGTAAATTAAGAAAAATCGCTTGAATACTATGGGCATTATTGAATAAAAATGATAATGAGAAAAGAATTTATGGAACAAATAGGTAAAGTGAGTGGGAGCGGAGGGATTTGAACCCCCGTCAGCGGGTTTCCCCCATTGGAAGGAGCTACCTTCCTGGGAACTATGTCCTTGACATATATAACTGGAGCCCGCCAGTCTGCCAGGTTAGCCTACACTCCCTTGTTAAGACCGTGCTACGGTCGTCACTTCTTACGTAGCTTTGCTGCTCTCTTTCTTCTTCTCATCTTCTTCTTGCGCCATTTCCAACGCTGGTTGCCGCGTTTCTTCCAGGCGCGTGAGCTTCTTTTCATGGTTTTTCCTCGTATTTGGCGGGCCCGTCGGGATTTTCGGCACTGTATAGAACTTTCGAACCCGAGGCGTCTGGCTTAGAAGGCCAGCGCTATATCCTGGCTAAGCCACGGGCCCCGCAACCCCTTGATTAGCTACTACCATTTAAAGCTTTATGTCGATGAAATGAGGAATAAAAAACTAAAAAACAACCTGACCTCATTCAGTGAATCTCACCATCATATCGAAAAATTTCATTTATCTCTGAGATTCGTTATAGTTGTCAGCCTACCCATGCTTCTTGAACTTCTCTGTGGATACATAGATCGAGCAGAAGAAAATGAATATGAGCAATACAGTTATAAGAAAGCCAACTGCCTCCTTATCATCTGCTAGGATCAGAACAATCAACGATCCAAAGAAGGATATGAAAGAGGTCAATACGAATGAGATTCCGAAAAAGGCTGAAATACTCTCCATATCATATTTTTCTACCTCATCGGGAGACATTGTGTTAAAGCCTGCGAGTATATCGGTGTATCCCAAGTATACAAAGGACCCGATCAAGTGAATTATTCCTGCTGCGAACAATGCAATGAATGGCATTGTGTCCCCCATAACAAGGAAGGACACACACGAAGCAATTATGGCCAATATCCAGAAGGATTGCATCAATAGGAATCCTTTCTTCCTCTCCTGAATCAACAAGTGCAGTTCCTCCTCCAAACTTGCAATAATCACATATTCTCATTCGAATTTCAATGCAGGCGTAGGCGATCCCTTATGCCCCATATCCCTTACCCTATTGCAGATGGCGAGGACTTCGGACGTGCTCAACCCCAGAATGCCTGCGATCTCGGAATCATCCAAGGACTTTGACATCCCGTTCAGGATCTCATCCAATCGAAGATAGCTTATTCCCATGTCACCCTCGTCGGTTTGCCCATCCCATAGGCTGGCGCTTGGGGCCCTGTCGACAATCTCGGATGGAATTTCAAGCATCCTTGCAACATCCCATACCTGAGTCTTGTACAGCCCCACTATTGGCATGAAGTCCGATGCCCCATCCCCGAACTTTGTGAAATAACCCATCATCATCTCACTTTTGTTTGAGGTCCCTGCAACTATGCAACCATGCTTCTTCGCATAGTCGAAAAGAATTGCCATCCTACATCTGGCCGCTATGTTGCCTTTCCTCAGAATTTCCTCATTGTCCAGATGAAGGGCAATTGAAAATGAATCTATAATCCCTTGGATTGGTATGATTTCGTATTTTGTGCCTAGTTCCCTTGATAGACGTGAGGTCAGGTCCCAATCGTCCTTTGGCGTGGAATCCGCTGGGAGGAACACGTTATGCACCACATCTCCCCCCAATGCCCTTGTGCATAGGGTCGATACGACGGCAGAGTCCACCCCTCCGCTCAGCCCAAGCACGACTCCGTTGAATCCTCCCTTGCTCACAATGGACCTAATGAATCCCTCTATGAGACCAACATCGTCCTGTGAAACCTTTCGTGGACTCAAATCAACCATATAAAGGAGCATTGCAAAGCGATATATTAATCGTTTCAGCATTCTAACACAATGAAACCTACTACAACATCACATAGATTGGATGTAATGTGGGTTCCAAAACAATAAAAAGGGATTTGCGAAGACCCCTATAGAGCTTCACTTTCAACCATCATGCATGCGACAGCCTGTTAGTTGTCATACTCAGAGTGCCCTGGTAACCCCTTGATACGTATTTATCCATTCAGGTACTGCCCATCTAGTTAGTTGATAGTCCTTCAATGTGAAGAGGGCATTGTTTTTGCATTATTATATTCCTTAAATGCCCTTACCTAAACAAAATATGCTCCATAAACTTTGTCTTAACCTTTATTTTTCTCACTTCATTTGTTTGAAATAAAATTTGATGGACATATAACCTCGACTAACTAGGTGGGCAGTACCCTCCTTTCAAAAGAATTGCAATAAGTGGATGTCTGAATCTACATATTCTGATATGAATCTAGTTATAAAAATAAAGAAAATTGGGATCCGATAGTGGATCAAAATGCACATTCCATTCCAGGATAAAGACAAATCGAATAAAACTGATATTTTGCAGTTTGAACATGTATAGTGTATTTCGAAAATGATTAATAAAATGCGAATCCTATTTGGTTGGAATATATGTCCATATAATTATATAGTATGTACTCCTATCTATCTTATACTTATATAGAAAAACTTTAAAAATAGTTTGAAAAACTTTGTTACTAATAGAGGGTCAAAAATGAAAAAACCATTAAGTAAGAATAAATTACTAATATTGCCAATCATAATAATGTTGTGTTCAGCATCATTATATATAGTACAAGACATGGGAACAGAAGACAGTGATGCCGCACAACCCTCAGTAACACTTACGGCTAATGCTGGCACTTATTCACCTGAGTTCGTTGTTTCTCCATGGAATTTGAATGAGTACAATAGCATAAATTATGAATATGTCTCAAAAATGGGTTCAATGGCTCTCGCATTCAGTAGTTCATGGAGTGGCGCAAAGATTCCTGGAATTACAATATCGCCATATGGGGGAAGTGTCCAAAGTGGCAATAGTAATATCAATGGCGTTAATAATGGCAATGGAACCTGTTCACACTATTTTAAATTAAGCGGAACACCTACATCTTCCGGTACATTCGATGTACGAAATCAGGTTATTTCCCCACAACCCCCACAATTACAAACAGGCATGTGTTTTAACTTTACAATTGTTGGCATCAACGACGGTGGAGCCCCACACACAGAGCATAATAATAAATTTCAAAAAAATGGGTATCAAGTATACGCATCTAGCTCAATAGAACTTAAAGGCGTATCATGGAAACCTGGAGCTGAGGCTTGGTGTTTTGAATATCGTATGGCAGGAACTGGGTCTACCATAGGATATAGCAGCAAAATACAAGCGGCGGCCATCCAAATTGAAGGTACGGAGAATAAGAATAATATGGAAATTGAACCAGGTAATGGTCCAACGCGTACGGGTTCTGCACCAACCTCCAATAATAGTACAAACTACAATGGCATAGCAAATACGGTAGTCAATTTTTCAATCATTGCACTTAATAGTATGGGAGCCTCATTCGCATGGACAGTAGCCGATCTACTCCTAAAAATGGGAAGTAATGTGAACCGCTCCATCACTACTGATGATTACGTCTGGCGCCTTTGGGATTGGAGCCCCAGTATAACAGAAACGGGTCAATTCCTCTGGTTTGAGGTTGATGTAAAACCCAACCAAATGGTAAAATTTTCTTACGAGTATATGATTTTTGGACAAGGATATGATGTTTTAAGTGCTGGCAAGGGATTCAGAACAGTTTGTGCAGGATCGCCAGACAATAAAAGTCTCAACATGAATCCTGAGCAAATGACTCCTCTAGAAAGAGAAAAATATGGAATTGAGATCATATACCGAGAAAATCTCTCAGCGAGGGCCATCGAATTAAACCTCTCTGACAAAACCTTGAACGAATGGCAAAATTCCAATGAAGATATCTTTTACTACGCTCATAAATTCATTGAATATGAGACGCCTCAACCAAAAAGAATCGATCTTAACGAATCCACCTTAACCAAGGATTTGCTATTGAGTGAATTGTCTGATCAAATCGATGCAAGTAAAAATGTAATAAGAGCGTTCAGTTCTGATGACACATCCGCTCTTAATGACAGCATAGCCATAATACAAAAGCACGTTTCACGGCTCTTATCTCTACAAAACTTACAAGAAAAAATCATATCTCTTTCAGAAAAGGATTACCGCAGCTTGAATAGTGCCTTTAATAAATATCGTGAAATTATAGGCCCTGCAACCATGTTCGATAATAACATGGGGCGGGAAAAGACATAACCGTGGAGGGGCTATGAATAAATCTCATCTCAAAATTGCATCAGGGGCTTGCATTATTGCCATCTTGGCCCTAATCTGTGTCAGTTACTTGGACCTCGGTAGAAGTGACGACAAGTACCCAAGCATCAACGAGGGACTTACGTCGTTAAATGAGTTTGATGTTGCCTATGATGAGACCGACACATATGCTAAAGGGACGGTCTTTGTCATGAAGAATAACGGCTCGCTTCGTATAAAAATAGTGGCAGACATAGTCGTGGGTGAGAACGATACTGGGGGGATAACTTTCCATTTCACCCCCGAACTCCGAGTCGGTGACATCCTCTGCAGCTTCAACGACAATGTCGACGGACGGTACGTCACTACCTTCCATCCCTTGAGCCCAGATGCGAAATACAATACCATGGTGGAAGTTGCCAGGCCGCATCTTCCCATGCCACCTGGCGGTGGACACGGGACATTAATGCTGGATGCTTGGTTGAGCGGGCACACCGCATTGGACAACATAGGGTCCCTGCACTTCCTTTTAGCCGTGGGGGGGAAGGGCAATGTAATCGGGATGGTTCTCGAAGAAGTCTCCATACCCCTATCTCGTAACTCCTTCGAATATGAAACACCACAGCCTGAAAGGATCGAGCTAGACAAGTCCACTTTAACCAAGGATTTGCTATTGGGTGAATTGTCTGATCAGATCGATACTAGTGAGAAGGTCATAAGGGCATTCAGCTCCGATGGCATATCTGACCTTGAGAGCAGCATAGCCATTGTTGAGAAGCATACCTCCAGACTCTCGTCCTTGCAAAGTTTGAAAGCTGAGGTTGAATCGATTTCGAAAAATAACATCGATGGATTGAACGATGCCTTTGACGAATATTGCAGAATCATAGAGGAGACGAATGCAATGATCCCTTGAGCGGACCTGCAGATGAATTATAATTGAATGCTAAATTTGCAACTGTCCTCAATAAACAGGCATAAGATGCAGCTACATTCCTACAGGGCACTTTGAACTTCTCTTTGAACCATACTCAAGCTTAACAAACCATAGTGAAACAGGCGTAAATATCCAGATATATTAATATTCCAGCAAATGCATCCCCATACATGGGTCTGAAAATTGCAATCTGCCAATGCCAACCATATATTGGTGACGTCGGAGGGAATGTAAACAAGATCACCTCCATTGTGAACAGCATAAAGGCAGACCTTTACATACTGCCGGAACTGTTCATGATAGGGTATGGAACGGATCCCTGCAAGGTCGAAGGTGGGATCCCTGGTGCGATTGGCAAGGTGAAGCTCCTCTGTGAGGAGAGGGACGTGGCATTGATGTTTGGGGCGCCGTTCAAATCCGAAGGCAAGATGATGAACTCCCTTTTCTTCATATCCAAGGATGAGACGAAAAGGTATGACAAGATCTACCTTGCGAACTTCGGCAGCTATGACGAAAGGCAATACTCCCCAGGGAGCAATCCAGTCGTTTGCAACTATAAGGGGATGAGATTCGGGCTCAGCATATGCTATGACCTCTTCTTCCCTGAGATCTTCAGACACTATGCGGCATCAGGAGTGGATGTGAACGTTTGCATATCCGCCTCAGGAACAAGGTCACGTGAATACCTTGAGACCATCCTTCCCGCAAGATCCTTGGAGAATCTGAACTACACCGTGTTCGTGAACAACGTGGGAATGATCAATGATCTGGAGTTCTACGGTCGTTCCAAGCTTGTCAGCCCATTGGGATCGATTCTATCCGAATGCAGTGAAAGGGAGGAGTACATATGCGTATACCTTGATGAAGAGGTCATAAAAAACGCAAGAAAGGAAAGGAAACATCTTGAAGACCTTGCAAATGGCCCATCTTGGGGCAATCCCCATCAGAAAGATATTAATCTATGAACCATTTTGCGGTTTTTGGGCCGAGGTAGTCTAGTCCGGTACGGCGCGAGCCTGGAAAGCTCGTGGGAACTTTCCCTCGGGAGTTCAAATCTCCCCCTCGGCGCTCTTAAAATTCACACAGCTCATTCGTAGCTTTTTTTAGATCCATTGTGGATCGTTGAATTCAAACACATGCACTTTGTCCGTCCTGATTTATCCAATACGCCCAAATTCACCAGTTCGTTCAATTTCAAACGCATAGTCTGTTCATTGGTGAGGCGGATCCACCGTGGGCATCGGCCATTGTGAATAAACTCATTCTATTTGCCCTTTTTTCAAGCACCTTTGAGTTCTCATCCAGGTCCTTGAAGATGCACGTTCCCTTATTGGCGAATGGGATGCATTTGATCCATCATGATTGATTTTTTATGATGATCGGCCATGGCAATGATTTCAAAAATAGAATTTAGTATTTAAACTCTGGTTTATTACAATGATCCGTTATCATAGTGGCCCATGGTAATGCCATGTCATCACCCATGCCCGAACAAAAAGATTTTTACTAGCCTCTTCCTTGACTCATTATGTCAAATGAAACTGTTCCAGGATTGAACAGGATACAGATTGGAGCAACGACCGTAGCATTCTTGTTGATATTCACATCGATTGCAATGATATCGAGCATGGATGTTGAGGAGGATGAATATGAAGAGATCCTGCTTGATGCATTGATCTACACATATCCCATGATCCTCTTTGAAAGGACCAAGGAAACACAATCGAACACAATGTTGCCAACTGAGAGCAAGGCTCCCATCAACCAGTTCATACACACCCAACACCTTAGCAATTCGGACTTCAAGGATTTCACGATGCCGAATGTGGACACGATATACTCTGTCTTGAACTATGATGTCATGGACGAGCCATTCGTACTGTTCCTTCCCGATCCAGACCGGTTCTACAACCTACAGGTCCTAAGTGCCTGGATCGATGTCATATATGTCATGGGAAGCGGTGGTGAGGATCTAGTTCCCACAGCCGTATGTGGTCCAGGTTTCGATGTGAGCACACTCCCAGAGGGATTGAACCATGTCATCTCCCCGACCAACAGCGGATTGATCGGCAGCCGAACGATGATCGATGGGGACTTGGATCTGCAAAACGTCATCGACATTCAAAACGAAATGAGGTTCGTCCCACTAAGCTACTATCATTCGAAGGAGGATTACGTCCCTCCCCAAGGGGAATACGATCCATCGCTTGAGTTCGTGCCGAGGGACGAGGTGGAGAGGATGACGATACAAGAATACTTCAACCTTGCAAATGAGAAGATGCTCACCAACAGGCCGAACCCTGGGGATGAGGACATGTTGAAGAAGTTGGCGAAGATCAACGTCGGCCCAGGACTGGAATTCGATTCATCCATCTTTGGAAAGTATCCTGCAAGGGCATGGAACGCCGCAGTCAAGGCACTTCCAAAGCTAACCTTGGAGGATAGCCAACGGTTCTTCATAAACGATGGGATATGGAACTACCAGGGCGATCCCATTGGTGACTTTGGCACCGAATACAAGTACAGGGCGTTCATCGCATACTATGGATATGTGGCAAATCCCACAAGCGTGGCCATCTACATCAATGCCACAGAGTACTCGGATGGGATGGATCTTACTGGTTCGAACTCATACATCATCCATTTAGAGACAGGCCAGTTCCCGCCGTACATTGAAAGCGACAGGGGATTCTGGTCCATAACAGCGTACAATGGAAGCCAGTTCCTGATTGAGAATGAGATTGACAGATACTCGATAAACAACCGAATGCACCTGAAGGAGAACCCAGATGGGTCCGTTGACATCCTCGTATCGAATGAGAGGCCAGATGACATAACGAATTGGCTTCCTGTCACTGGGGACGGGGAGAAGTTCATGCTCACATTGAGGATCTACATCCCAGACAAGGATGCGATCGACGCAGGGTGGGAATGCCCTCAAGTTGAAATGATGGTCTAAAGTATCATCCCTAAAACCTATTCCCACTTTTTTTGAGCGACCCAGTTCAAAGCCATACTGTTCGAAATAGAGCTGGAGATTGAATGTAAAGATTGATGGAATGTTACATTATAACCGTAATAATGCCATATATATCTACAAAATGTTACATTATAACCGTAAATTTTAATATAGATGCAAGTGATATCCATACATATGGTCACAAGTGAGGTAGAACGTACGCTTTATCTTGATAGATTGGATCTCTTTCGCGATAGAACGAAGATCGTCAAAACCATAACGGGAGTCCGCAGATGTGGCAAATCCACGCTGATGCGTCAGCACATCAGGAGACTCATATCATCTGGCATCTCGGAGAAAATGATCATACATCTGGACCTTGAATCGTCATCTGCATATAAACTGGGCAATTATACGGACCTTTCCAATTACTTGAATGAAAAAATGGTCGATGATGGAAGGTATTATGTGTTCCTGGATGAGATACAGGAGGTGGATGGCTGGGAAAGGGCCATCAATGCGCTGATGGTCGACACCGATGCCGACATCTACATCACAGGTTCGAACTCCCGCCTTCTATCCTCTGAGCTATCAACATATCTCACTGGAAGGTTCACACAGATCAACATGTTGCCCCTTTCGTTCAAGGAATTCCGAGAACTTCATTCCAGCATCGGTGACGACCGCACTCTTTTCGACATGTTCATGGCATATGGGGGATTTCCAGGTGCAGATCCCACAGCAGGTGATGCGTTCACGAGAACGTCCCTGAAGGATTTGTATTCATCCATACTTTTCTGGGATGTCGTCACCCGTGGAGGCGTCCGGAACAGTAACGAGCTCGATAGGCTGATGAGATACATGATGATCAATGTGGGCAACCCAGTCTCGATAAGGAACATAGTTGACGGAATGGGCAACATTCATCGCAGCACTGTTGAGCATTACCTTGACCTCATGGAGAGGTCATTTCTCCTATACCGTGCAGATCGTTTCGACCTTAGAGGAAATGCACTGAATCCCTCCCCGAAATACTATGCGGTAGACCAGGGACTGAGAAACATGTCCCTTGACTATGATATATCGGATGTTGGGCGCACACTTGAAAACATTGTGTACCTGGAGCTTCTGAGAAGAGGGTACAGGGTATCCGTGGGAAAATGGAATGCGAAGGAGGTTGATTTTGTTGCAGTGGGCCCAGATGGCAGGACGGAATACTTCCAAGTCAGCTATGACATCAACCTTGAGAACACCAGGGAAAGGGAGCTTGATCCGCTTCGAGGGATAAAGGACTCGTTCCCTAAGACTGTGCTGGTCATGCATCCCAGCACCTCATCCGTTACTGTGGATGGAATCAATATAACCAACGTTATGGAGTGGCTTCTTAATTGGCCCTGATCTGATAAAGATGGTTTTAAATCAAAACTTGGCATCGATACATAAATCATTCAATGATGTTTTGTCCATATTCAAAATTTTGATCCGAAGATGCTCGAATAATATGATGGAAAAGTAGTACTATAAAATAGTCCTGACATATCGATTTTCCTACATCGGATAAATCTCGATAAATACAAATTCATCTAGATTCCATTACCATTTATGAAAAAATACAAATTAGATACCCTATTATAAGTAAAAGTACATACCCAGTGGTATTAAAGTGTTGGTATTGAAATGATGGTCAATGCAGAATTATATGTCAAAGACCTGCCCGGGCATCTGGTGGGATCGCTTGAGCCGATAGCCCTTGTGGACGGCAACATCGTAGGAGTGGTGCACGATCGAGAACAGATCGTCAATCAGAGGATCAAGGTGGACGTCACATTTGTGATCAAAGGAAACCATGAATTGGATACATTAAAATCCATTTGGAAGTCCAAGGACGTGTTGATATCCCAAATCGGATCCATATATGAGACGTACTCCATGGAGTACATGCTGATCGGTGAGTTCACCGCAGCCAGCATAGAGGACCTTCTCAAGGAGGCATCCAAGGAGATCCAACTGGAGTCCAGCGATGTGAGCTACTCCTCGAAGAACGCACATTCAGCAAAGACCGCCATGATCACCGTTGAGGTCAGGAGCGAAGGGGATCTGGAAAAATTGGATAAGTTCTGGAAGGATGCCTGCAAAAAATCAAACATCACGTACATAAGGGGGCTCTGAATGAGGATATTCATTGCAGGGTTCGGAACTGTAGGGCAAGGATTTGCCGAGGTCCTCTCCATGAGGAGGGACTTCTTCAAGGAAAGGTATGGGGATGTGACAATCGTAGGTGCCATGGACTCATCCACCTATGTTTACAATTCAAATGGGCTTGATCCCTTGGAGCTTGTCAGCACAAAAAGAGGGAATGGCAAGGTCGGATCGAAGAAGTACGAGAACTCCATCGAAGTCTTGAAAAGCTGTGAGTTCGACCTGCTGGTTGAGGTCAGCCCAACCGATGTCAACACCGGAGGCGCCGGCCTTGACAACATACGCTACGCATTGGAGTCGAAAAGGGACGTCATAACCGTCAACAAGGGCCCATTGGCCTTGAAGTTTGCAGAGCTAATATCCATAGCGAAGAAGAACCGATGCAAGTTCAAGTTCGAGGGGTCCGTGGGCGGTGCCATGCCCATAATAAACCTCTGTCATGAGAACCTCAAGGGAGAGAAGATCAAATCCATAAGGGGAATCTTCAATGGGACCTGCAACTTCATTCTCAGCAAGATGGACAATGGGCAACCGTTCGAGCAGGCGTTGAAGGAGGCACAGCAGATGGGCTATGCGGAAACCGACCCCACCAACGACATCGAAGGGTACGACAGCGCATGCAAGGTCGTCATATTGGCAAACTCCGTCTTTGGAAGGAATGTGACCTTCGACGACGTGGACATAACCGGCATAACCTCTGTGACCAGCGAGGCCATATCGCTTGCCGCATCACATGACATGGTCATCAGACTGATCGGAGAGGTCTCCAACAAGAAGCTTGAAGTATCCCCAAGGCTTATACCTAAGGGGCATCCGCTCAGCATATCCGGAACATTGAACTCTGCACAGATACTATCCGACCTTGCAGGACCGATAAGCGTATCCGGGCGTGGGGCAGGCAGGATAGAGACCGCCTCTGCGATACTGAGCGACCTGATATCCATATTGGACGATAGAAAGTGATCAAATGGCAAATGCAATCATCTATGACACCACCCTAAGGGACGGGGCACAGTACGAAGGGGTCTCCTTTTCCGTGGAGGACAAGCTTGAGGTGCTGAGAAGGCTGGATGATTTCGGAATAGACTTCGTCGAGGGGGGATGGCCGGGCGCCAATCCAAAGGACGATGAGTTCTTCAAGCTTGCCAGCCAGATGGAGCTTCAGAATGCAGTGCTCACCGCATTTGGAAGCACAGGCAAGGCAGGCATGGATGCGAGGTCCGACAAGAACCTCAACGACCTGGCAAGCTGCCCAGTCGAATGGTGCTGCATATTCGGAAAGAGCTGGGACTTCCAGGTCACCGATGCTCTGCAGATCCCATTGGAAGAGAACCTTGACCTCATACGAAACAGCATAAGGTTCCTCAGGGACAGCGGCAAGAGGGTCATGTTCGATGCGGAGCACTTCTTCGATGGGTACATCGCCAACCCAGAATATGCGCTGAAGTGCCTGGATGCGGCAGTGGAGGGAGGAGCCGAATGGGTGGTCCTTTGCGACACCAACGGTGGAACCCTTCCAGACCAGATATTCGATGTCACGAAAAAAGTGGTTAACTGTGTAAAGGCACAGGTGGGCATCCATTGCCATAACGACACCGACGTGGGCGTCGCCAACTCGCTGTTCTCCTTGAAGGCTGGCGCCACGATGGTCCAAGGCACCATAAACGGGATAGGGGAGCGTTGCGGAAATGCGAACCTTTGCTCGATCATAGCCAACCTTGAGTTGAAGCTAGGTTTCGAAACCAACATCAATGACCTTGGCAGGCTAACCGACCTCTCCAAGTCCATAGGGGAGATAGCCAACGTGGCACCCTATCCTAACCTGCCATATGTGGGAGACAGGGCATTCGCACACAAAGGGGGGATGCACGTCTCCGCATTGGCCAAGGACAGCAGGACCTATGAGCACATACGCCCTGAGCAGGTCGGAAACTCCAGGAAGATCCTTGTATCGGAAATGGCAGGAAGGGCCAGCATATCCGAGAAGCTCAAGGGGTTCTCGATCGAGATCGACAACGAGCAATCAAAGAGCATAATCGAGACCATCAAGACCATGGAATCCGAGGGGTACCAGTTCGAAGGCGCCGATGCAAGCTTCGAACTGCTGGTCAGAAGGGCCACGGGCGAGCTCATTCAACCATTCAAGCTGAAGAGCTTCAAGATATCCATAGACGACGTCCAAGGGTCATTGACCTCCGAGGCCACGATAAAGGTGGCATCCGACGGGTCGGAGGAGCATACCGCTGCGAACGGCGACGGGCCGGTCAATGCATTGGACAATGCGCTCAGGAAGGCGCTGTCCAAGTTCTTCCCGGTGATCAACGACGTCAGGTTGACGGACTACAAGGTCAGGGTGCTCGATGAGAAGTCCGCCACCGCAGCAAAGGTAAGGGTGTTGATCAGGTCCACGGATGGCAAGGCAAGTTGGACCACGGTAGGCGTGTCCACCAACGTCATAGAGGCAAGTTTGAGGGCTTTGACCGACTCGATGGAGTATGCAATCTACAAATACCAGAATCAGGTACAGTGAAACCATAGGTGAAACCATTGGAAAGAGCAATAGTCACATTGGTTGGGATTGACAGGGCGGGCATAATTGCCGCAGTCTGCACATATTTTGCAGACAACCAGGTCAACATACTTGACATCAAGCAGACCACTGTCCAGGAGTACATCAACATGATGATGATCGTGGACCTGGACAAGTGCAAGAAGCCCTTCCCAACGATAGCCTCGGAGTTGAATGACGTCGGAACGATAGTCAAGTGCACCATAACGATCCAAAAGGAAGAGATATTCAACATGATGCATAGGATCTGATCGCATGGTTGACTTCGACGAGATCCTCGAAACCAATTCGATGATAGCCTATGAGAACCTGGACGTCAGGACCATAACCCTGGGCATAAACCTCATGGATTGCTGCAACTCCAACCTAAGGGACCTGTGCGATTGCATCTACAGCAAGATAACCTCCTCTGCGGAGAACCTTGTGAAGGTCGGGAATGACATTGAATTGGAATTCGGAATCCCTGTTATCAACAAGAGGATCTCAGTCACACCCATATCCCTTGTAGGGGCATCGGCTTGCAAAACATCAGGAGACTTCGTCGAGATCGCAAAGACATTGGAAAGAGCATCGAAAAAGGTCGGCGTGAACTTCCTTGGAGGATATTCCGCATTGGTTCAAAAAGGGACCTCCAGAGCAGATAGGCTGCTTATCGAATCCATTCCAGAGGCATTGTCCTCCACAGAGCACATATGCAGCTCAATATCCCTTGGATCCACAAAGGCAGGCATAAACATGGATGCCGTCAGGCTCATGGGGGATATCATAAAGAAGACCGCCGAGGCCACCAAGGACAACAGTTCCATTGGTTGCGCAAAGCTGGTGGTATTCTGCAACCCAGCGGACGACAACCCATTCATGGCCGGTGCATTCCATGGTGTCACCGAGGCTGACAAGGTCATTAACGTAGGGGTAAGTGGGCCAGGCGTCGTGAAGACGGCCCTGTCCAAGGTCAGGGGGGAAAGCTTCGAGGTGCTTTGCGAGACCATAAAGAAGACCGCATTCAAGGTCACCAGGGTTGGCCAACTTGTCGCGAAGGAGGCATCGAAAAGGTTGGATGCCCCATTCGGCATCGTCGACCTCTCGCTTGCGCCAACGCCAGCGGTGGGCGACAGCATAGCCGACATCATACAGGAGATGGGCATAGAGTACGCTGGCGCGCCTGGAACCACGGCGGCCTTGGCGATTCTGAACGACCAAGTGAAGAAAGGTGGAGTGATGGCATCATCCTATGTTGGTGGCCTGAGTGGCGCATTCATACCTGTGACAGAGGATCAGTCAATGGCATATGCAACCGAGATTGGTGCATTATCCCTTGACAAGTTAGAGGCTATGACCTGTGTCTGCTCGGTCGGACTGGACATGATCGCAATACCTGGGGACACACCAGCTACTACCATCTCCGGCATCATTGCAGACGAGATGGCGATCGGCATGATCAATCAGAAGACGACTGCAGTCAGGCTCATACCTGTGCATGGCAAGAAGGCGGGCGACACCGTTGAGTTCGGGGGGCTTCTTGGAAGCTCGAAGATCATGGGAATCAACAAGTTTGGATGTTCAGACTTTGTAAACAGGCAGGGAAGGATACCTGCACCGATTCATAGCTTCAAAAATTGATAGATTCATGTCCAAACTTAATCGCACTTGATGCAGTGACTAATCCCTCATTTTTTATGTGCTGAAAATAAGAGATATAGTTTTTAATCTTTTACTGGAATATTCTTGAATTTTAGAATTCACATACTTTTCTAATAGTTATTTTGATTTTGTTTCAATTTAAATTTTTTCTTATTTTTGAAACAATAAATTATACACATTATATTTATATAGAATTACATGTTTGTACCATTATCAAAAAAATGGTGATTTTGAAACATGAAAATAGAGGAACTGATTCCGAAAATAATACAGGCGGCATTGAACAATGATAGGCGCACCATTGAGGAATTGTCCATAATGATCATAAAAAAACTAAAAAAAACAGATCCCGAAATTGCGGCAGAGATTTCATCCTTAATCTCAATACCCAATTTTTCATCAAATATGAGATCACATGCTGCGAATATCCCCCTGGATAGAGAAACCCACTTTTCCCTTGTTAAAAAACGTGAACTGTTCGAAGTGCAAGCTCCAACCCTTTCAAAAGAAACAATGGACGAATTGTGTGACTTTATTGCTGAAAGAAAAAATATAGATAAACTGATCATAGGGGGAATATCGCCTCCTTCAAGCATACTGCTACTTGGTCCTCCAGGAGTTGGAAAATCCCATTCCGCAGAATGGATCTCCAACAAATTGGAACTTCCCCTCATCACCATTGACCTTGCAACATCTATGTCTAGTTATCTTGGTAGGTCTGGACAGAACATAAAAACGATATTTGACTACTCTAGAGCGACCCCCTCAGTACTGTTTATTGATGAATTGGATGCCATAGCAAAAAAACGTGATGACCAATCCGACATGGGTGAACTGAAAAGACTTGTCAATATACTATTAAAAGAAATGGAGGATTGGCCAATACACAGCATCATATTGGCCGCAACAAACCATCCCGATCTTCTCGATCATGCCATCTGGAGAAGATTTGATAGAGTTGTCAATTTCACACTGCCCTCAAAAACTGAACGTAAAATCATGATTGAAAACGGATTGGAATCCATAATTGACAAAATAGATTCACAATCATTGAATATAGTTATTGAACAATCTGAAGGATTGAGCGGGGCTGACCTTGAACGAATCAACATGCAGATACGTAGAAATCTAATGATTAAAGAAGAATCTAATCCAAACCGTACCCTATTAGAAATTTATTACAAAAATATTGATGTAACGGATAAGAGGGCAAAAATCCTCCTTTGTCAGACTATAAAAAAAGCAATTCCAGATATTTCATGTAGGGAGATTACCCAAATTACAAAAATACCCTATGCGACCGTTAGTAGGTATCTAAAAGAGGCGATTGAGTGAACAATCCAATATTGATAGGAGGCGAATATTACACAAAGGTTGTGGAAAAAAAGTCCCCACCTGGAAATAAAAAATACAATAAAACCTACGAAGAAAGTAGAACAAACCTCATTTCTAACATAGAGGCAATTCTAGATTCAATAAAAGAAATGCCAGAGATCTTCCTCGATGAAAAAACATATTGCATCAGATTAGAGGATGGATTTAATGCTAAGTCGTATACGCCGAATTCCCTCATTAAAGTCAACAATGCAAAAATAGTAGGGGGAAGAAAATATAAACTTACAGAATGCAGTGAACATACAAAGCTATATTTTGTCAAAGGAAGGGAAGAGGGCCTTGAAAATCTACTAAATACACTTTCAAACGATTTAAAAATAACAAATGATTGGGAAAATGTAATAAGGTCTATAAACAGAATCGATTTTTTATCAGAGAGTGAAAAAATTTCTAGCTTCCCTGTGGATTGGGCAGAAGGGCCTGTGGAAATTGTAATGCATCCTGAAATTTCAAAGGATGAGTATGAATTGGAATCTCTTATTGAATATCTTGGCATAGATGAGAAAGAATACGCATCAAAAAAATATGAGGATGGGCCAATCTTCTGCTCTATGCATTGTTCGAAGGAACAACTGTCGCACATCTCCAAATTAAACTATGTGCGAACCATACATCCAATTGATTTTGGAGAAATCGAATTCAGAGAGGATTCTGCAAAGTCAATTACACCTGATTTGGAATTAAATGAAACGCCAAGAACAACAATTGGTATTTTTGATGGAGGGATACATAAAAATCATCCAATCCTGAATCAATATGTAAACTCCTATGATTTGACTGGATTGGATCCTGTTCCCAGTGCGGTAGAGCATGGTACCGCCGTATGCAGCGCAGCAATATTTGGGAATATTGATAGCCAAATTCTAGAACCCAATGTTAATGTTAATCTATACAGAATACATCCTATGCCTAGAGATAGTGCATATTTTTCACTAGAACTTTATGAGATCATCAACAAGATTGAAGAAACGGTTGGAAAGGACAATGCTTTAGAAAGCATATATTCACTTTCAATTGGACCAAGAGGCTCGATAATTGACGATGAAGTATCCAGGTTCACATATTCTTTAGATAAGTTGTCCATGATTGAACGCTACCCCCTATTCTGTACGGCTATAGGTAACACTGGTAACCTCCCATATCCAGTAAATAGGATACATGCGCCAGGGGACATGGTCAATGGCCTTTCTGTTGGAGCCTATGAGCATAATCATTTAGGCCTTTCCACAGTATCCAACTATAGCTCCCATGGGCCAGGCCGAGAAGGAAGTAAGATCAAACCGGATGTTCTTGAATTTGGAGGATCTGAAAAAGATCCATTATTTGTTCTAAGTAAAGACCCGGATCGATTAATTGGAAGGCATGGTACAAGTTTTTCTGCACCAATTCTAGCTGGTAAGATAGGTAAAATGCTCTCACAATCCGATGATCTTGATGCACATCTGGCAAGAGCCCTTGTGATACACACCGCTGAAAAACTACCTGGATTTGATGTAGAAAGAATTGGACATGGCATATGTAAACCCTCATCGGATAGCATATTATCAAATCTGAATAATCAAATGGCGACTGTGACATATAGGGGGGAAATAAGGCCCTCATGCAATTTAAGATTGAACATATTGCTTCCTCCCACGATATATCTAAAGGATATCAAATTAGACATACTTTGGACCATTGTATGCCTTGCACGACCGAATCCCTGCGATGTTGATTCGTATACGGGCAACTGTATTGAAGACACATTTTACCCTAATGAAAATTTCTTTCCCTACTACAAAGAGAATGACAAAGGCAATAGAATCTATAAAAAAGCACTTACCGGATCCGACAAAGAAAGAATCTATCTGCAAGAAGGATTTAAAAAATCAAAATATCCAGCTAGTGAATCATCTAGCCATTATTCAGATGAGTCCAGTAAACGTAAATACAATTACAAATGGGACACAGTGGTGAAAAAACAAATAAGCATTAATGCCCGAGACCTTCTCAATCCCCATCTTGTATTGCATGCAAACACTAGAGATGGAGACAAGACTCCAACCAAGTATTATGCGGTGGTTTCAGTCAAAGCTTCGAATTATCCCAATTTCTACAGTGAGGTAGTTAGCGAATACCGTCAGATAGCCCCAATTAGACTGAAAAATCTTGGTAGAGTCGATGTAAAAAACTAACGGAATAAGACTCCCTGCCATTGTGGCCCAAGTTTCAATTCAGATTATATCTCAACTCTAAGATGATTATCTTCATGACATATGAATTTAAGACTCACGTTCAGTCTTAATTACCTTCGGATTTACTTTTTATTATCCGCTCGGTGCATTTACATATTTCTCCATTGCAGAATCATAGTTTAGAAAAATAACATCATCATAGCCTGCCTATACATTGTACAAATACAACTCCACATTAATGTAATGCGTCCTTCTATCCAAACACCCCTCTCAGGGGCCTGCACTGTTATACCCTTCGGTTTCATCGATCGCTTTGACCTTCCTTTCGGATATTATAAGCCCCAATAGGGTCAATATAGCTCCCAACACCACCATCCATGTTATGGCCTCATTGAGAACAATAATCGCCGTCATTATAGCCACTGTCGGAATCAGATATATGTACACACTAACCTTGACCGCACCCAAAATCCTAACGGCAATATTCCATGAGACGAAGCACAGGGCAGATGCCCCCAACCCCAGGAAAAGGATGTTCAAAAGATTGACAGGCTCCGCGAATCGTTCAAGCTCCCACTCGAATTGGAAGAAAAACAACGCTGGAATCATGAACATCAGGCCATATACGAATGTCCGTCTGGTAACCTGTATGGCATTATGCCCATATTGACCGATCTTCCTTGTTATGACGGAATAGATCGCCCAGACGATGGCTGCAAGTACGGCCAACAGATCGCCCATAGGGTCGAGGTTCAAGATGACATTCCCATTCAAGCTGATTAAAACTATTCCCATCATGGCAATGATAAACCCAATGAAGAACGTCGTCCTCAAATTCTCATCCTTTAAGAACCAATGCGACAGAATTGCAGTTACGAAGGGGGATATTGATACTATTATCCCCACATTGGACACCAATGTATATGTCAAGGCTATGTTCTCGAAAAGGAAATAGAACGTGACCCCACATAATCCCGCTCCGATGAACAACAACTCTTGCCTCAGATCCGTTCCCTTTAACCTACGAGGGAAAATCAGCATCAGGACGATCAACCCTATGCCGAAACGAAAGAAGAGGATCTCAATCGGAGTGAAATCGGAAAGCAATACCTTCGTGGATACAAATGTGGTACCCCATATCAGAATCGTGATCAAAGCCAATAGATGGCCAAAGACCTCCTTGCTCGCATTCAAATTCCTTGCTCCATCTCATTGGGAATATGGAGGTTTCCTTAAGTACGTTTCCACGTATCCCATTTTTACGACTTCGTATACATTGCTCCATCTTTTTCCTGCATAATAACCAAATGATAAAAATTTCAAAACCTTTAGAAACCTTTTTTAAACATCCCCCATATCCACCACCATATGGCCTTGCATGACAGATGGGTTCAGGAGAGACGCCACGAGCATTACTACAAGCTGGCGAAGAAGCTCAACTACCGTTCGAGGGCATCCTTTAAGCTCATACAGATCGATGAGAGGTTCGGCATATTCAAGGAAGGGGATTCCGTCGTCGACCTTGGCGCATGCCCTGGGGGATGGTTGCAGGTCGCAAGGGACAGGGCCGAGCCTGGTGGCAAGGTCGTTGGTGTGGATTTAAGATACATTCACCCATTGGAAGGCGTGGAGACGATAATCGGAGATATAACCGAGGACAAGACCATGTTGGAGATCCTGAACTCATTCAATGGGAAGGTGGACATCGTCCTCTCGGACATGGCACCGAACATAGGAGGGCACTACTCCACAGACCATGCGAGATCCATAGAGCTGTGCGGGTTTGCATTGGGGGTTTGCGACAGGATCTTGAAGAAGAACGGCAAGATGGTCATGAAGGTGTTCATGGGGGACCTGTTCGACCTTCTTTTAGACGACTTGAACAAGAGGTTCACATCCGTTAAGGTGCACTCGCCTGAGGCCACTAGGGCAACATCGTCCGAGGTCTACGTGATAGCAAAGGGGTTCAAGGCCTCCATGAACGTAAAGGTGGACAAGGACAAGATCCTTGAAGAAAGACCCGAATTCGTCAAAAAGGGCGTAAACATATAAATTCCTCACTTCAAGATATTGGCCCAAGGAACCCCACGATGCAGTTCAAGGATGCCGCGATCCAAAACCATGATGTAACTGCAATGACCCAAGGGGCAAGCAGCTGGAATATCCAAGAGAGCCTATTCTCTTTATTGTGGGCATCTATGGCCTTCCCATCCTTAGATACGTCCAACAGCATTGGCATTGCCTGGGATGGGTCAACCCAAGTTATCAATTCAAGATTCCTTTCCCCGCTTATGATGATGGGCTCTGATTTCCTATCCAGGTTTGATGCTTCCAATACTTCAATATCACTGCACAATCTCATTTTAACGGTTTTTGAACCATATACCGTCGCTACCTCAAACCCATCTGCCAATATTGCAATGGGTTCTCGCTTAGACGAGTGCTTTGAACATATGACCGTGATGTCGATTCCGAATCCCTCATCAACAATCGTTGTTTTTATGCGATCCTCCTTCACAGGGATGATGTTGTAAAATACATATGCATATGTGAAGAACAATGCGATCGAAGCAATTATAACTGGGTACCAACCCAAGAATTCATTGCTTCCAATGAATTTGCCAACCACATATCCGATAAGTGACGTGATGATCACAAAAATTGCAATTATGCCTACAAAAAAGAAGATTGCCTTGACCGTTCCATCCTCATTTGATTCGTCCATTTTCATCTGACGTTCAATCGGTCCCCTTCACCTCTATCCGTCACCCTCCTAATGTTGCATTATAATCAGAATATATGTATGTGTTGTAAATCTTGCGACTATTTTCGCATCTTTACATAATCGTATTTAAATACATCCTACACTACACAGGGTTTAGAATATAAGGATCCAAATCTAACAAGCTCGGGGTCTCGGATATTTAGGAAATTACATGACAAGCTTTGAAGATTTAGGGATTCAGGACAGATTATCGAAAGCAGTATCGGAGATGGGTTGGACCGAACCAACGGACATCCAGATAGCTGCCGTTCCTGAGGGATTGTCCGGAAGGGACGTCTTTGCACAGGCACAGACCGGGACAGGGAAGACCGGAACATATGCGCTCATTGCACTTGGACGCACAGGAAGCGGCTCCAAGAAGCCGACGACGCTCATTCTTGCACCTACAAGGGAGCTGGCACTGCAGATCGAGTCTGAGATCAAGAAGATCGCATACTACACCCGCCACAGAACCGTTGCAATATACGGCCCGCCACAGAACCGTTGCAATATACGGGGGCGCAAGCATCAACGACCAGGCATTCAAGCTAAGAAAGGGTGTGGACATAGTCGTTGGAACCCCAGGAAGGGTAAAGGACATGATCGAAAGGAACAACCTGGACCTCTCAAATGTCAAAGAGGCAATATTGGACGAGGCGGACAGGATGTTGGACATGGGATTCTCGGAGGACTTGAACTTCATACTGTCCAAGGTTCCAACCGATAGGCAGACGCTTTTGTTCTCCGCCACCATGTCGAGGGAGATAAAGGAGCTGTCCTTGAGCTACATGAACAGCCCCAAGGAGATCCTTGTCTCAAAGGACGAGCCATGCTCAGACCTCACGACACAGTATTTCATATCCCTTTCAAGGAATGCCAAGAAGGATGTACTTCGTCAGGTGATCAACCACTATGAGCCGAAGATGATCATATTCTGCCAGACCAAGAAGATGGTCGATGAGCTCTTCGAGGACCTGTCCAAGGACTTCAGGGTCGGTTCCATCCACGGCGACATGCCTCAAGGCAAAAGGGAGAAGGTCATAACCAACTTCAGAAGGGACAAGACGCTCATCCTTGTTGCAACAGATGTTGCCGCTAGGGGATTGGACGTCAACAACATCGACTGCGTGCTCAACTATGACGTTCCCAACGACTCTGAGACCTACATCCACAGGATTGGAAGGACTGGAAGGGCAGGGAAGGAGGGCATGGCCATCTCCTTCATAACAAAAAGGGACAGCCATCTCCTCAGGGGATATGAGAACGCCACTGGGAAGAGGGTCTTCAGGATGGATCTGAAAAGCCTCGAGGGGAAGGACGTCATCGAGAGGGTGGCGGCTGTGGAGAGCCACTTCGTTGAGAGGGCATCTGATATGGACAGGGGTGACTTCGACAGGGACTCTAGGCCTTCCAACGAGTTCCAAGAGAGAGGTCAGAGAAGGGGCGGTAGAGGCTCCGACAGAGGTGCAAGGGCAGAGAGGCCTCCAGTCGCCAAATCCCCTCCGAAGGGAAAGATGATCGATGAGATGACCATCTTGAAGATCAATCTCGGAAAGGAGGACAAGTACGGCCGCACCGAGATCTCCAACCTTCTGAAAAGCAAGGCCAGGGTGGAAAGGAACCAGATTGGAAGGATCGGCCTTGGAGGGAACGCATCATTCTTTGAGATACCATCGAGCCTTGTTGAGCAGGTCATTGTCTCGATAAGCGGAAAGAGGGAGGCAGGAAAGACCATTCAAGTGATTCCAGCCCCAAAGAAGGACGACTATCACGACAGAAGCAAGAAGACAAACGTTGCTGCAAGTGCTTAAATTCTTGATTTAAACGATTTCAATCCCAAAACCTCTTGGTTTTTGCATATGTGATCTCCGCATCCAATATCTTCCTTAGGAAATCGTCCTCGTCATCGCTTGTCGACCTCAAGATCCTTGATGCCCCGTCAGGGCCTATCCCTCTGCCAGCCATGACGATTGCGGCCCTTCCGCCATACTCATTCACAATATTGGCGTTCCTTGAGACCCTCAATGCCTCCTTCTTCTCCTGATCGTCCATAACATCCTTCTTGAACACCTTTATGGACTCCCTTTCATATGATTTCAAAAGCGCGACCATGTGCCCTCCACATTTCATGCAAGTGTATCTCTTCGGGGCATCGGCGACCCTTGCCCTCCATTGGGACGAGCAGTTCAGGCATGAGGCATATAACGTCTCATCCTCCAGCCTCTTCTTCAATGCCATGAGGATTGAATGGTCTGCACGGACCGGTTGCATGAGCTCCTTCGATCTCACTATGCCCTCCAGTCCAATATGGGATATCCCAGATACGATGAATTCAATCTCACCGTTGGCAATCATGGACACCATCCTCTCGGCATTCTCTATGTCCAGGTCCTCCCACAACACCAGATTGACCGCATC
>JGI996J12353_1000113_pt1 | contig 23922 bp, 18 predicted proteins | sample IntmicLarv5ML5BL_FD_12353 | JGI IMG/M metagenome (IMG submission 12353) | reverse complement strand
CCCCCGCCAGGGGGGGACCTTTCCGAGCCAGTTACGCAGAACACCCTTCGTATCGTACGTGTGTTCTGGGCATTGGACACGAAGTTGAGGGAGAGGAGGCACTTCCCGACCATCAACTGGCTTACATCATACACCATGTATGACAAGCAGCTCAACGCATGGTTCAAGGAGAACGTAGGCGACGAGTTCCCATTGCTCAAGGCGTGGGCGATGCAGGTCCTTCAGAAGGAGTCAGAGCTCCAGGAGATCGTCCAGATGGTCGGTTCCGATTCACTTCCGGATGAGCAGAAGATAACCCTCGAGGTTGCAAAGATGATCCGTGAGATATACCTTCAGCAGAATGCATATCACCCAGTGGACGCATATTGCCCAATCGAGAGGCAGCTCGCGATGATGAGGCTCATCAAGAAGTACTCCGACCTTGCAGAGAAGGCATTGGTCGCAGGCGTCGCAGTCGACAAGATTGCATATCTCCCAGTCAGGCAAAGGTTCAACCAGGCCAAGTACGAGGAGAAGGTCGATGAGGAGCTTGTAGGCATCGGTGTTGATATGGATAAGCAGTTCGAAGGATTGGGAGTGTGATCTCATGGTGAAGTTATCTAAAGAGTACAAGACGATATCCCAGATTGCAGGGCCTTTGATCTTCGTCAAGAAGACCGAGCCTGTGGGATACCAGGAGATGGTTACCGTGAAGCTCTCCGATGGATCGTTGAAGAGGGGACAGGTTCTGGACTCATCCGATGAGATCGTGGTCGTCCAGATCTTTGAGGGTACGACCGGTATCGACAGGTCCGCATCCGTCAGGTTCCTTGGAGAGACCATGAAGATGCCAGTGTCCAAGGACATGCTTGGCAGGGTCCTCACCGGTGCAGGAGAGCCATTGGACGGCGGTGCAAAGATAGTTCCTGAGAAGGAGCTGGACATCGTCGGTGCGGCCATCAACCCATGGGCAAGGGACAGTCCAGCCGATTTCATTCAGACTGGAATATCCACCATCGATGGAATGAACACGTTGGTCAGGGGACAGAAGCTCCCTATATTCTCTGCGTCGGGTCTTCCCCACAATGAGATCGCATTGCAGATCGCAAGGCAGGCCAAGGTGCTTGGAGAGAACGATGAGTTCGCAGTGGTGTTCATCGCAATGGGCATCACGAACGAGGAGAAGCAGATGTTCATGAGCGAGTTCGAGAGGACCGGGGCGTTGAAGAACGCAGTGGTCTTTTTGAACCTCGCAGACGACCCTGCAGTCGAGCGTATCGTCACACCACGTCTTGGATTGACCACCGCAGAGTATATGGCTTTCGAGCTTAACATGCAGGTTCTGGTAATCATGACCGACGTCACCAACTACTGTGAGGCGTTGCGTCAGGTCGGAGCCGCAAGGGAAGAGGTGCCTGGAAGAAGGGGATACCCTGGCTACATGTACACCGACCTTGCACAGCTCTACGAGCGTGCTGGAAGGATAAAGGGCAAGAAGGGGTCGATCACACAGATACCGATCCTCTCCATGCCTGGAGACGACATAACCCACCCGATCCCAGATCTATCTGGCTACATCACCGAGGGGCAGATTGTGCTATCGAGGGAGTTGCACAGGAACGGCATATACCCGCCGGTCAACGTGTCATCCTCCCTTAGCCGTCTGATGAACTCCGGTATCGGAAAGGGCAAGACCCGTGATGACCACAAGGCGGTCTCGGATCAGCTCTATGCCGCATACGCAGAGGGAAAGGACCTTCGTGGATTGGTTGCAATCGTTGGAAAGGATTCCTTGTCCGCAAAGGACAGGAAGCTTCTGGACTTCGCAGACCTCTTCGAGGACCGTGTCGTTCGTCAGGGGCTTGAGGAGGACCGTTCCATCGAGAGGTCGTTGGACATCTCATGGGAGATTCTCAACGAGCTTGATCTCGACCAGTTGAACAGGATCGACCGTAAGTACCTCGAGCAGTATTACAAGAAGTGATCTCCATGGGAAGCCAAGAGATAACCCCGACCCGATCTGTGCTGCTTGACCTCAAAAGGAGGATCAAGCTGTCCCAGAGTGGATACAAGATCATGAAAATGAAGAGGGATGGACTCATCATCGAATTCTTCGAGGTCTTGGAAAAGGCAAGGAAGATGCGTGAGGGAGTATCCTCTGACTATGCTTCGGCAATGAGCAAGATAGCCATAGCAAGGGCAGTGGAGGGCGAGATAGCGGTGCGAAGCGCCGCATACGCCCTCAAGTCCGAGCCTGAGGTGAAGCTTGGGAGCAAGAGCATAATGGGCATGATGGTCCCAAAGGTCGAAGCCGCCTCCGTTCACACCAAGATGACGGAGAAGGGATACGGGGTGATCACCACATCGGTCTACATAGAGGAGGCTGCGATGGCATTCGAGAAGCTCCTTGAGACCCTCATCAGGGCCGCCGAGGTCGAAACGACGATGAAGAAGCTTTTGGATGAGATCGAGAGGACCAAGAGGAGGGTCAACGCCCTTGAGTTCAAGATCATTCCCGATTTAATGGATTCCGAGAGGTTCGTCAAGTTCCGACTGGAGGAGATGGAGAGGGAGAACACCACACGTCTCAAGCACTTGAAGAAGAAAGGCGAGGTTGCAGAGTGAAATCCTTCGAAGATCGTATGAGGGATGTGAGGAACGATCCAAAGAAGATCTCATGGATCTTCTGGACGATGAGATTCGCATCATACTTTATGATCATCCTAGGGTTCATCATAATGTTCTACCTGTTCGCTACTGCATAAACCATTTACAAAACCCCATTATTTTTGTTTTGTTTTCACGTTAGATATTCGACCAGGGGGCATATCATTGAAATCGACATCATATTTGAGTCAAGCATCGATATTGAAGGCTGCATGTATCGAATTTTTAACGTTTTTAAGCTTATTTCAATTCTCACTGATGAAAACTGTCTTAGAGTGCAGAATCAATTGAAATAAATATTTTGATGGTAATGTCAGCGTAGAATGTCAAACGTACTTTATAGGTAGGGGTTGATTGTGGCCATTGCCCCGCTAGCAATCTCAATTGTTGTGCTTTTGTCTCTCCCAGAAACGATTCCTACGCACTTCTCATTGGGTGGGACTCCCAATGCGTGATCAAACAAGTGGAGTGCAATTGGGCTAATGGCCCTATTTACACTTCCTTTGATAGCTTTGCTTATGTTCGGTCTATTGAACTATTTTGCTCAAAGCCTATATCAGATGGCAGAGGACAAGGGTAAGGCTCTCACCCCGAAGCAATTTGGGGCCACGGTGTTGCTTATAGCATTATTCATCTAGATAGCTCACACATGGTGCATTGTTTTGACAATATCCAATTCATGACAAAAGGGTCCAGTCTGGTGAAGTGGATTTCGTGGCATCGTGTTTTTATAATCTTATTTTGCCTTTGTCATGGATCCATTGAATACGTCATCGATGGATTTACTCGATGTTACGTTCTTTGGACTCATAGATCCCAATGACCGTGTCCAAGACATTGTCCATCAGTTCCAGGAATTCCACGCCCTTGTATTCCAAGTTCACGACCTGGTCGGTCAATCCCATTACCCTCAGATCGAAATAGTCTATGTTCCTTCCATCCCCCCAGAACAGATAGGGGTTGTATATCATGACCTTCTCGCAGTCGAAGGACGACACCACATCGCAAAGCCCATTTCTGGAGGAGACGAAGAATCCCGCGTACTCCATATACGACTTAATCTTTGAATAGGGCTTGTCCAGCCGTATGCTGCCAAAGGTCGGTTGTTCCTCCCCTGCACAGTTCGTGCATACTGTGAACCCTCCCCAGACGAACCTGGCGGTGAGCTCTATCCAAAACCATTCAGGTAGGCGATCCAGTGTGTTCACATAGGGGGATATGACCACGGTCTTCCCTGGAATCAGCGAGTTCTCCTCGAAGAACTCGACGACCTCATCATGGCAGTCCTCGAACTCAGGAAGCGTGGATTTCACATCGGGGCCGAACACCCCATAGGCGAACATGTCATTGAAATTGTATCCGTTGTAGTTCCTTAGCCTGTCGGATATCCCGCTTTTCACCTGAGGGGGATCGGCATGGAGGACAATGATCCGAGCCTCATCGAACCCTATGAACATGCCCAGGTTCAACAGGTCGTCCATCTCCTCCTGAGGTAGCGACTGTACGTTTTTGAATCCAAAGAGCTTGCAGATCTTGACATTGCCTCCGCCAACCACGCAAAGCGCATGGTCTCCGATCCCCTGCTTGGATATGTAATCGTTCAGATACATGCAGGCCATGTATATGTCCCCGGTCCCTTTATACGGGAACAGGAATACATATCCCTCGTCATTGATGCCCTTTCGGACCCTCTTCAACAATTGAATCCTTCTTCTCATCACTAGCCTATGATATGCGTCAATGGTAAAGTCCGTCGAGTCAAACAGCATTTGAGACTTCTTCTGGTTTATGAATTTAAGGCTCCTCATTCTTCACACTCCAGGAACCTCAATATCTCCTCATCCTCGCCGAGGTATTTACCGACCAGCACCTTAGGGACTGTTCGGAATGGGATTATGTTGTACATCCCAATCGCGACTATCATCTCCTTCGTTATGCCTTTGGCACCTACAATCTTGAATGCCGTCCTGCCATCTGGCTTGGATGCAGAGATGAACAGCGTGTTCTCAAAGGGGTGTAGGCAGTATAGGCGTATGAGCCCCTCGATATCCTTAGGGGACAATAACAGCACGTCCTTAATCTTGTAAGTGAACAGCCTGGCAGTCTCAGCGACAATGCGGTTGCTTGTCACTATGAGCGCATTCATTTTCAAGAACCTGACCAGATACTCATCAAGATAAAGCAATCCATAGTAGTTGAATATGGGCTCATCATCGGGAAACACGACTAGGACGGTGGCATCGAATTCCCATTCTGGAATGAATTCGGAGTAGATTCGCCTATACACCTTCTTTCCATCCTTGGCCGCATCTAGCCGTTTCCTGGAAATGTCGTATAGTTTCTTGATGAACATGAGACCTCTTGATTGATGTTACAATGAAAGGATGTTTATTAACCTTATCAAATGGGCGTCGCATATATCTGACGCATGGGCGGCGATAGGGGGGATGAACATACAGATGGGCATCACGTCCTTCCCTCCGACAGTATCATTCCCATAAGGAGGTCATACTCCATCAAGACCCTGTCCTTACTCTTATGCAGTGCGGAACGCAGCCAGTTTCTGCTTTTCCTGATATCCCTCTTCAGTATGCGGTTCGCATATTCGAAGTCTATTGGATTTACCACATATCGCTCCAACACGGCATCATTCACATCCGTGACGACCCTATCTCCCAGCCCTACCATGTTCAACAGGGAGTTCACCCTGTCATCCTCCCTTTCCTTGAACAATGCTATGAACTGCTTGTTGAGTATCAATGCGAAGCACACCCCATGGAATGAGTCGGTTATGAAGAAGTCGCAATTTATTACATTCGCAAGCCATTCCTCCACCTTGGCATCCCTCATCCTATCGAACATGGGATCGTCGCTAGGCATATGTCCATCAGGCACTGCATTTATTATGTCCAAGTGAAGCTTGTCGGCCATGCTTTCGAGCAAGTCCATCTTCCATTCTGCAGCGAACCTCAGATATGCTCCAATGTATGGGACCTTGGGGATGCGCCCCATGCCGTATGTGCCCATCCTCAGGTAATGCTTTGTGTCGCACAGGAACACCGGGTCAAGGACCTGCCTGGAGTCGATGTCCAGGATGTCCTTTGCGATAATGGTCCCACTCTCCTCCCTTACGGAGAACGAGTCGAACCTTCCAAAGTAGAAGGACATCTCGGCCCTTTGATATTCCGACCCTTCTAGGATGTTGTCTGAGAATGAGGCCGCGTATGCGACCTTCCTCTTGTCCGACCTGACCCATCCAAGGTATCCGTAATTCCCATGGTGCATTATGACCGAGGGTCTGGCAGTCTGATCCGATCCCAGGACGAATGTGTCGCACATGTCGTTCAATGCCATCATGGATCGCTTGTTGGGGTATCTCCTGCTTATCTCAAAGTCCTCGTATGGCACATGGATGAACATGGGGAACGTCTGTTCCTTGAATTGACGTCTGTACAAGGAGTCCTCAGGGCAGTCGATGACCAGTGTGGTGAGGCCCTCGTCCCTAAGTGCCTGATACAGGGCGTAGTAGGTCATGTTGTTGCCGTAGTTGCGATTGAACATTCCAGTTATGCCCACGTCGTAATGCTTGCCACGTGCGTATACCAACGCCTTTTTGAAAGGCATGCTGGACATTGCCCTCTGCGGCCCCATCGTGCGAGGAAAGTCCGAAGGATTGGAGCAAAGACCTAGGCTCGGCCCTTTCAAGGATTCAATCCCATGCTCCACCACGTTGCATCCTCCGCTCCTTATCTTCGAAAGGAGCATGGACCCCTTCGGGTTGTTGACGAGCACTAGGCCTGACCTGCCAGAAAGCTCTCGGCCCTTGTCCGTCCGAAGGCCTTTGAAGTCACCGATGGATATGTCCCCCTGTCGCGGAAACCCTTTGAATGGGCATATCTGGCATGCAAGTCCCGACGTCAGAAATGGGGTCTTGAGATGTGCATCCAGGAAACCATCCTCGTCCACGGCTTTGACGTGCTCTCGATCGTTATCGAACTCAATGGCAATCCCTGGCCGGTTCTTAGGGGGGATGCCTTTGAACGTGATCTGCCTTATGCTGCCTATGGGATGGTTGTCCGCCAGGTATCTTTGAAATGCCCTTTCCGAGGAAAGATGCGAGCACAGGAGGTCTATCGTATGCAATCCATTCGGCAGGGGGCTCCCAATGAATTTTTTCAATCCTGCTATTTGACAGGGAGGCCCAACGTACAGTACCGTCCTTCCTTGGTCCAGATGGCCTTTGACCTTTTTAAATGAGTCTGAGACCTTGCTTTTTATGTGCTTGGGATGCATCAATGCGTCCAGGCCATCCACGTCCGTGACCTCCATGACATTTGCTGAGAATCCCTCATCCCATGCCGTCCCAAAGACCACGCCTCCCTGGCCAATGATCTCTTCGGCGAACAGCATTATCGCATTGTCCGTCCCATCGGACTTCGATCGGCGATCGAATTTTCGAAGGATGTGAAATGTATTGGGCGTGTCATTGCTTAGGTCGGGATTGAGAATGGGGCATGATTTGATGCAAATTCCACATCCTGTGCATGCATTAACATCCAGTTTAGGCCTAAGGAACCCATACTCATCCTCTGAGATCCCTATGGCGTGGCTGGGGCATACGTTCCTGCATGCCTCACACCCTGTGCACATGGCGTTCTCCATGAGGGTTGCAGGCGTCAACCTCTTGAAGCATGCGATCATTGGATATCCAGGGGGGACGTCACGATTCCAATCCACAAGGACGAATCCCCTTTTATGGAGCTCTCCAATGAGCCCCTCATACGTGTATTTGAAGTTGTTCTTTGAGAGGTGGGAGCCGCTTAGGGCCCTGTTGTATGTCAGTATGATCTTCTCTGCGCAGGTTGACACCTTATCGAGGAACGAGCTTGGTTTTTTAATGTATTCCAGGATTCCAGACAATATGGCAACATCTGCCTTTATGCTAGGGAACCCTCTCTTGTTGAGGTCGCATAGGATGGTGTCATCGGACCGTCTCACGATGTCCACTGGATGGTATTTGACTCCCCTTCCGAGGAATCCCTGGATATGCATGGACCCAGCACCAAAATCGATGACGGACCTATCCTCAGGGCCTATGTACCTTTGAAGGTATGAGGTGCGCACATAGTAGTACTCATTGAGCCTGTTAATGTCGGCCTCGTTCCATTTCAATGGAACATATGAGGCATCAGATACAACCACATCGGCATATCGTATAAAGGATATTTATCATTTATCTTATTGATTTTTTGAGAATCCGACAATCATGTCAGAACGCATGGCTAGCCAAGGCGATGTCAAGTGCGTATCTTCTTTTTCAGCACGTACTCCATGATCAGGTCGTATTCCGTCAATGTGTCGTCAATCTCAAGGGAAAGCGAATCCATCAGCCATCTTCTACTGTCCTCGACTGCCTCCTTGAGCTTTTTTCCCACATCCTCATAGTTGATTGGCTTGAAAAGGATCCTCCTTTGATCCAGGTCACCAATGTTCCCAACGATCCTATTCTCAAGGCCGAGCGGCATCAATAGGGACTTCACCCTTTCATCCGTTCCGTTTTCGAACAAGGCTACGAACCTCTTTTGGAACATCAGGGCGAAGCATACGCCGTGAAACGAATCGGTTATGAAGAAGTCGCAATATGCGGTGTTCGCAACCCATTCCTCGGTCTTGACATGGTTCATGGTAGGCAACAGCCATTCCTTGCCCATATCATATGCATCGGGTATGATGTTCATCTCCGTCAGTTTAAGCTTCTTGGCGGCATATGTGATGATGTCCGCCTTGAACTCCTGGGGCTTGCGTATGTATGCCCCTAGGTAGTTGACCTTCGGCAGGCGCTCGGTTCCACGGACCCCTAGGTTCTTGTAATGATCTATGTTGCAGAGGAAGACTGGGTCCATGACCCATGTGGATTCAAAGTCAAGCTCCCCCTTTGTCAAGGCAACGCCACTCTCCTCCCTGACGGAGAATGCATTGAACCTTTTGAAAAAGAATGACATCTCAGCCTTTTGATAGTCGGTGCATAGCAGCTTTTCGGCGGCGAAGGATGCAGCATATGCGATCTTAGTCCTATCTGATCTGACCCATCCCAGGTACCCATAGTCCCCATGGTGCTTTATGACGGACGGCCTAGCAGTTTGATCAGATCCCAATATGAACTTCTCACAGACCTCATTGAGATCGACCATGGAACCCCTGTCAGGATATTGATCACATATCTCGTGACTCTCATATGGCACTTGAATGAACGTGGGGAACATCGCCTCCTTGAACTGTTTTCTGAAGGAGGAGTCAAGGGGGCAATCGATCATTAGGACCGTATGGCCCTCATCCTTTAAGGCTCGGTATAGGGCGTAATATGTCATCGTATTGCCAAAATTACGATTAAACATGCCAGCGATGCCTATGTCGAACGTGTATTTCTTTACATCAAGGTCATCCTCTACCATGTCCAATGGTTCCTCTGACAGATGCGATTCCTCGACCGATGCCATCGTAACGCATCATGTGTAGATAATATATTATTGTTTCTTGACCGGTGAGCGATCCTTGTGGAATCTCTGTGACATGGCGGCCGTGTGTATGTGGGCTTCCATCAGGCATGTGCGTCACCGGCAGGGGTCATGGGCTTGAAAAAAAACCATATTGATGCGGTTTGGTGCAATCAAGGCCGAACTGACCATTAATCGAGATGTGCAGGTCAGAGAATTTCATTCAAAGGGGGAAATCTATAAAACTCTATTCTTGAATAAGCCCCTGGATGTTAAGATGCACTTCCTTGGACCTCGGTTCGAGAGGCAATTCAACGGCGGCACCCAAGGCCAATTTCAAAGATATTGCTGTGAGGATGGCCAAATCTGACGATTAAGGTATTACCATGATGAAGATCGAAGCTGAAGTATCGAACCTGATAAGTTATGTGATGTTCCATAACTCGATGCCTGTGATAGAGGGCATGTCGATCACAAACAATGGGGAGGGCGACATGTGCAACCTCTCCATAAGGGTGAGGTCTGAGCCAGGCTTCCTCGAGGAGAGGGTTCACAGGATAGATAAGATCGAACCTGGGGAAAGGTACTCCTTGAAGGCGGGAGGGGACATGCAGGCCTTGACCTCGTTGGACCCAGTGTTCCTATCGGACATGACCGAGCGGATCAATGGGGTGGTGAGGATAGAGATCCTATCCGATCAAGGCGAGGTCCTGACCTCGGAGACATATCCATTAAGTGTGCGTGCCTTCGACGAATGGCCAGGCCATACCGCCTCTGAACTGATCTCCGCCTTCGTGACTCCGAATGCGGAGTTGGTGGCATCAGTGAGAAGCGTTGCCTCTGACATATTGAAGGAGTGGGGCAAGGATTCGGCATTGGACGGGTACCAAGGCAATAGCAGGACCAAGGTCCTAAACACCGTTGCCGCAGTGTATGGGGCATTGGAACGGCTGAACATCAACTATGTCAACCCGCCGGCCAGCTTTGAGGAGAAGGGCCAAAGGATTCGATTCCCGGACAGCGTGCTTTCCATGAAGGAGGGGACATGCATAGACCTGTCCGTGCTGTTCGCCTCGGTGTTGGAGTCCATTGGCATCAACCCCATGATGGTCTTTACGAAGGGCCACGCCTTCATAGGTGCGTGGCTGGTCGATGACACGTTCCCTGAGATATTGACCTTTGAGCCTTCCAGCTTGACGGTCAACGTTCGAAATGGGGACCTTTGCCTCGTGGAGTGCACAGGGTTCACAAACGGCCTAGGGATGGCCTTCGAGGAGGCCTGCAAGACAGCAATGAACCACTTGAACGACGCCAATTGCTTTGTATGTGCAGTGGATGTGAAGAGATCCAGGAATACGGTGGTCCCCATGCCCACCAGAAGGATGGTGGATGGCAGATGGGCCATCGTAAGGGAAGAGAGGAAATCCCAGACCATAGCGCCTGACAAGGTCCTGTTGGATCATAGCGTGCCATTGGACGCCCCATTGTCCAAGAGGGACCAGTGGGAGAGGAAGCTGTTGGATGTGACCTCGAACAATGCGCTCATAAGCCTGAGGATGGGAAAGAAGCTGTTGCCCCTCTTGATGAAGGACGTGGCGAAGTTCGAGAACCACCTCTCAAATGGTAAGGAGTTCTCAGTTAAGAGCAAACCTCAGGAATGGACTGGTGAGGAGGAGTATGGCAAATTGCCATTCGAGTCGGAGGCCTACATAAAGAACTTCGAGAAGGCCTCCACCTTGGAGTTGGAGAAGCAATTGATAAGGACGCCGCTGACCGACTCGGAGACGGACAACCAGCTGAAGGGCCTATATAGGCAGGCCAAGAGGGAGTTGGAGGAGAACGGTTCGAACTCGTTGTACATATCCTTGGGCGTCTTGAAATGGTTCGAAGGCGGTAGCAATGGGGTTCCGAGGTATGCGCCGTTGATATTGGTGCCAGCAGAGATCATAAGGAAGCCTCAGAAGGGATATGTCGTCAGACAGATAGACGAGGACGTGATGTTCAACACGACTCTCTCTGAGATGTTGCGCTTGAAGTACGACATAACCCTTCCGTCACTGGACCAGCTTCCGGAGGACGAGTCTGGAGTGGATGTCGCAGGCGTGCTGCAGATCATCCGCAAATACATAATCACAAAGAAGGGATGGGATGTTATGGAGTTCGCCTCGATCGGCCTATTCTCGTTCAAGCAGTTCGTCATGTGGAAGGATCTGAACTCCTTTGCAGACAGGCTGGAGGAGAACAAGGTGATACGAAGCCTTCTGAACTCCAGGCTAATGTGGGAGCCAGAGCCTATAGTGGAGGATGACGATCCGTACGACGTCTGCCTCACGTTGCCGGCGGACAGCTCCCAGATAAAGGCGATAAAGGCCGCAGGCAACGGAAAGTCGTTTGTGCTGTATGGGCCCCCTGGCACAGGGAAGTCCCAAACGATCACCAATATGATATCCAATGCGTTGTACAACAACAAGACTGTGCTGTTCGTAGCCGAGAAGCAGGCGGCATTGGAGGTGGTCCAGAAGAGGTTGGATCAGATAGGGATTGGAAATCACTGCCTCGAACTGCACTCCAACAAGTCAGAGAAGGCAAAGGTCGCCAAGCAATTGAAGGATGCATTGAATGAGTGCAAGTCCGTGAACCCGGACGAGTATGACAAGAACATTCAAACCTTGATCAGGAAAAGGGATGAGATCGATGCATACGTCACAGCGCTACACAAGCGGCTGCCCTGCGGTATAAGTGTGTACGACGCCATATCCTGCTATGAGGCGTACACGGCGGACGACCTCTATGCGGACGACATTCAAATCCCTACCGCGGTGGTCTCTAGGATCGACAACCTTGACTTCGCTGCGTTGTCATCCTCGATAGGGGACATGGTCAACGTGTCCGAACTGGTGGATGTCACGAATCCGGTCTTCAGGACGATAGGGATGTGCGACACGTCCATGACATACAATGAGGAGCTTGCGACAAGGGTCTTCAAGCTCAACGAGATCTCAAAGAGGCTGTTGGACACAAGGGCGGAGATATTTGCTTTGAACCTTGGCGTCAAGGTCTCTGACGAGGAGCTCTTCATGATTGCAAGCGAATTGGCGGACTTTGACGTGTCGCTCATATCCGATGAGGGAAGCATCAACCGGGACCTAAGGAAGATAAGCCTGATCATGGAGCAGCAATCGTCGATGTTGAAGGGCTTGAAGGCAGGGGAGCACATGGACCTCTGTGACGACAGGGAGGTGTTCAACGGGAACCTAACCGAGTTAAGGTCGATATTGGAGGGTTCCGAGCAATACGCGCACCATATCCCGAAAATGAACGACTCCGTCAAGGTCATGGGAAAGATAGGCGTCATCATGGGGAACATGCATGCAAGCCTCACCAATGCCAGAAGGTGGTGGAAGACCTCCGCATTCGATTATAACTCTAGGCATGACCTGGCGGTGAAATGGGCCGAGGTGAACAACATGGGCTTCATGGCAAAGGGAAAGGCCAAGAGGGAGTTCATGCAAAGCATAGCCCCCTACCTCATAAACCCTGCATACAAGTTCGAGGACCTGGCCAACGGCATAGCGGCCCTGAACACCACAGACTCCTACTTCAAGGAGATAAAGGCCTTGGTGACGGCGGACCTTTTGAACGACATAGACCTTATGTCAAAGGACACAGGCGTTCTGGAGAAGGTGGCAAAGGATCAAGCGGACAAGGTTGCAACATATGGATGGAAGGTGGCCGAGATCGCCACGATGCGCCAGAGGGTCATTGACAACAAACCGGTGTTCGACAGGTTCAAGGACGAGTTCGACAGCTACAACGATCAGGTGGCCACGGTTCGTAAGAAGTTGGACACCACCGAGCCACTTGCCTCACCAGAGGAGGCCTACAGGTACACCACCGAGCTGATCCCATTGACCGACCAGTTCTCCGATTGGGGCCTTTGGAACGAATGTTGCAAATCGATATACAATGCAAACCTTGGAGTGGTCATAGATTGCATCTACGAGGGGATGGACAAGTCAAGGTTGAGCGATTCGTTCTTCAAGGCCCTATACAAGCTGATTGCGGAGTATGGTCTGAAGGAGGACCTGACGCTGAGGAAGTTCAACAGCAAGTCCTTTGAGAGCTCCATAAGGACCTTCAAGGAGATGGACAACCTTTACATGGAGTTGAACAGGTCCATATTGAGGGGCATGCTCTATAAGAGGGTCCCGCCGATGACCATGAGCGGAACGGCAGGCACGGAGCAGAACACCCTGCACCGCACGATACACAGTGCGAGGATGAACGAATCCATAAGGTCCCTGTTCCTTAGGATCCCGAACCTTCTGATGAAGCTTTGTCCATGCATGCTCATGAGCCCGCTGTCGGCATCGCAGTACCTCTCACCAGACATGCCGAAGTTCGACCTCATAATATTCGACGAGGCATCTCAAATACCCACATATAAGGCGATAAGCGCATTGGCGAGGGCCAACGACGTCATAGTCGTGGGAGATCCGAACCAGTTGCCTCCGACGACGTTCTTCAAGGTGCAGGGCGAGGGAGAGGACGATGAGGAGAACCTGGAGGACATGGAGAGCTTCCTGGACGATTGCCTCGCGCTTCCGATGCCTTACACATATCTGAAATGGCACTATCGTAGCAGACATGAGAGCCTGATAGAGTTCAGCAACGTAACATTCTATGACAAGAAGCTGTATACGTTCCCATCTCCAAACGATTTGGAGGACAAGGTGTCCATGAAGCTTGTGGATGGGACGTACGAGCGTGGCAAAAGGATAAACAGGAGGGAGGCCGAGGAGGTCGTCAATGAGATCCTAAGGAGGGCAAGGGACCCTATATTGAAGAATTACAGCATCGGGGTCGTTGCATTGAACATAGCCCAGCAGGAGTTGATCGATGACCTGCTTCACAGCAAGGCAGGCAGCAGTGGAAGCCTGGCCAGTGTGCTGTACGATGGAGAGGAGCCCATCTTCATAAAGAACCTGGAGAACGTCCAAGGGGATGAGAGGGACGTGATACTGTTCTCGATAGGCTATGGCCCGGACCAGGATGGAAGGGTATACAACAACTTTGGCCCGATCAACAAATCGGGAGGCGGAAGGAGGCTGAACGTGGCGGTTTCAAGGGCAAGGAGGGAGATGATAGTGTTCTCGTCCATGACCAGTGACCAGATTGGTGTTGGCCTGTCCACGGGCGTCAGGCAGCTGAAGGAGTTCCTAAGGTTCGCACAGTCAAGAAGGGAGTTCGAGGTCATGGAGGGCAGCAGAGGGGACTTGGACACATCTGGCGTGGTCCAAAGCATATCCAAGGCCCTGGAGGCAAAAGGTCACTCCACTCGCACTAACGTAGGGAGCTCAGAGTTCAAGGTCGATGTGGGCGTGGTTGATCCAAGGGATCCCTCCAGGTACATCCTAGGGATAATAACCGATGGCAAGGCATATGCATCCCCCAACAACAACTCCAGGGACAGGGACTTTGCAAGGCAGGAGATACTTCACGGCCTTGGGTGGAGGCTCATGACGGTTTGGACATTGGATTGGCACTATCGTAGGCAAGCCACACTGAAGGCGATCGTATCTCGGATAAAGGAGATCCTGAACGGGTCGTCCGACGGGCCATCCGAAGACGTCCAAAGGAATGCGCCATCGTTCACAGAGGTGAGCATAAACAGGGTGGAGACCCGATTCTCGTACAAGAAGGACTATGTGCCTGCGGAGTTCGAGGAGGATCCGTCCTTGGGCCAGATGTCCCTGTTGATCACAGAGTCCCTGTTGGCAGTCGCGAAGTCCATATTGCAAAGGGAATCACCAATGGCCGAGGACAGGCTCATAGGGATAATACACAAGGTCCATGGCGTCACCCGCCAGGACAAGGTCAAGAGGGACTTCATAGAGAGACAGCTAAGGTCTGGAATGCCTTGCACCACATACAAGGGGCACGTCACATACTGGGACGAGGGGCAGACCTCGCAAACATATGAGATGTTCAAGGTCCCGTCGGATCCAGAGAACAAAAGGAAGATAGAGCACGTCCCCTTCGAGGAGGTCGTCAACGCCGTCGTGGCATCCGTGAGGGAGTGCGGCTGGATAGAGCAGGCAAGCCTGGCTCCTGCCGTCATGAAGGAAATTGGCTTCGGGGCGGGATCAAAGGTCAAATCCATCATAGAAGATGCCATGGAGTGTGCCGAATCCAGAGGAAGGATAGCAGTGGAGGATGGGAAGTACAGGATGTCCTTGGAACCATGATGGCCTTTTTGATGGGGCCATCCCCGATCCACAATGGCTGGAGCCTTTTTATGGGCCTTCAGTTAAGGTTATAAACAACATCTTCTGTAGGTCGCATCGTCAAACGATTTCAAGGAATTTTTCCTCGATGGCTTAATTTTGTTGAGAAATCAACATATTTATATACAATCAGGACATCGGCAACCTTTATCCGTCAGAGTACGGGGATGACTTTATGAGTGATGCAAAACAAGTACATTGGTCCAATATAGACAAGAGGGCCAGGGGGATGATTATGTTCGGTCTCGCCCTTGGAATGCTTCTTGCGATATTGGATGGGACCATTGTCTCAACAAGCCTTCCAACGATTATTCGTGATTTGGGAGGGGAGGAGCATTATAGTTGGGCCATCACAGGCTTTATGCTTTGTGAGACCATAATGATACCGATATCAGGCAAGCTTTCAGACCTTTATGGGAGAAAGCCTCTCTTTTTGATAGGTATAGCGATTTTCATGACAGGATCCGTCCTTGCAGGATTCTCCGGGGATATGAATCAATTCATCATATTCCGCGCAATGCAGGGATTCGGTGGAGGGATGTTGATCCCAGTGGCAACCGCAGCGGTTGCAGACCTTTACTCCCCTGAGGAGAGGGGAAAGATGCAAGGGATACTTGGCTCGCTCTTCGCGGTTGCGATGTGCTTGGGGCCATTCCTCGGAGGGTATATAACGGACAATCTCTCCTGGCACTGGGCGTTCTTCATAAACATACCGCTCGGCATCTTTGCATTGATATTGACGGCAAAGAAGTTCCCAGCGCAGGAACCCGTAGAGAACATTAGCGTGGACTACATGGGAATAGGTCTGCTCTCTGCATTCCTTATGGTGTTCCTCCTCTTCTTTACGTGGGTGGGCGTGGACTTCGAATGGGCGAGCACAGAGACGTTCATAATGGTTGTCGCATCTGTGGCTATAATGATAGCATTCATATGGAATGAGTTCAAGGCAAAGGATCCAGTGCTCAACCCATCCCTTTTCAAGAACAGGACATTCGTATATTGCAGCACCATAATGCTGATATTCGGAATGGGAATGATGGGGTTGATGATGTACCTCCCTCTGTTTATGCAGACCGTGGTTGGCATGTCTCCCACGAACTCCGGACTGGTAACATTGCCACTGGTCATCGGTATAATGATCACAGCAATGGCGAGTGGCTTTTCAGTCAAGAGGACAGGGTACAGGCCATGGTTGGTCGTAGGTCCGATAATAGCTGCAGCAGGGATGTTCCTGCTGTCAACCTTGGACATGAATAGTGCAATAGACCTTGCAGTGGCGTATCTGTTCGTGACCGGAGTCGGTATGGGCTGCATGATGTCGGTTGTGATGATCGCAGCCCAAAACAGTGCAAAGAGGACCGAGATGGGAATGACGACTTCGTCTGTAAACCTCTTCCGCTCGATAGGTAGCACTGTGGCAATAAGCATATTTACCATGATTATAAATGGAAGGATTGCACAGGAACTCCTGACATCGCCATTAGGGGATGTTCCAGGGGTTCCACACACAGTTGGGATATTGGCATTGCTGGAGATGGAGGAGTTCAAGGCATTTTGGTCAGATATCATCAGCATATATAGCAACAGTGTGACCTATTCGTTCATGATTGCAGGAATCATCGTATTGCTTGTTCTGGCAATAAGCATATTCGTGAAGGGTAAGCCACATGATGATGACGATGGCCAGGAGGTCATCGAGGTGGAGAAGAAGCATGCAGAAGAGCCCTCAGTATGACCCTGCGATAAAGGAGATGTGGAAGACCCTCTTCCCTGCATTGATGAGAGGCATCAAGAAGGATGTCGATCGGAGATGCAAGGGGGAGATGGACAGGCATGGCCTGTCCAAGCTCCACCTGGGGTATCTCATGTCCCTGAGCTGTGGGCTCAACACCATGAGGTCCTTGTCCGAGGGACTATGCATGGACAAGGCGAACACGACACGGGCGATCGCAGACCTAAGGTCCAAGGGACTGGTGGTCGACGACAGGGAGAAGGAGACCAGCAAGAAATACACCCTATCCCTGACGGATGAAGGACTGAGCCTCACGACGCAGATGAAGCAAATAATGGATGATGCGTTCGACGAGTACATGTACGGCATCCCCTCCGAAGAGGTGCTGGCAATGATTGCAACCCTTCGAAAGATAAAGGGAAACCTCGACGTCGTTACAGAATCCTGCAACATGGATCCAAAATCAAACATCTTCAAGTAAACCCCCTTATCCAGGGCGGACTGCGAAATGAAGCAAATCTGGGATTCACACATAATTCACCTTGCTTTCAATTTGAGGGTTTTGTTAAGATGTGACCCATATGAATGAAAATGGTTTTTTTTAACGATGGATTCTTTTGATCGATCCGAGATTGCGAGGGTCAGTCCCTTCTGGCCTTTGTCATGACTCCTTTTTCGTATGTAAGAAGCCTCTCCACATATCTTGGAATCAATCCATATGGAATTCCGCAGGCAATCTCATCCTTTGCCATGTTCGTCCTCTTCCTGCAACCAAAGCATCCCAAGGAGATGTTCGGTTGCTGCTTGACGATCGGAATGGCGGTTATGTCCTCACAGGCGCATTGGAACGGGGCTGTGCTGAACTCTGCACGCTCCCCTGACTCCGCGGACATCAATGCAACCACCCAATATATCCTCTCAGGTAGGTCGATAAGAATCACCACATCCGGTTCAAAGCTCGCATACTCCAAAGGGCATACGATCTCACCAATTGTCTGGAAAGGGACCAATAGTCGTTTGGACATCATGCTCCCCGCGGCCTCAACAGTGTCATGTATGCCGATGCCTGCATGGAATTCACCGCTTTGGACCTTATCTGGGGTTGCAGACATCCCAAGCACACAGGTTCCAACGGCACAGTTCTCTTTGTCCTTTGGCAGAATCAGATACTCTCCCCCTCTTGCCCTTTCCACGGCCTGGCAGTGGCTCATCGGTGGCGAATCCCCCTCTGGGATGGACTCTCCTTCCCGTATGAGCTTGACCGCCACAGGGCTCCCCCTTAGCATAAGGGCACGTTTCATATCCTCTGACAGTCTCCTATTGGTTTCAAGCTGGGTGCACATGGGTTTACAATGCACATTGAAAGTGATAAACCTTTCCTCTGAGGCATCGATGACATGGGTCAGAATTCTGCTCTATGTGCCATCTTAGGATGAGCCATGCAACGTGAAGTCAGGTCATGAATGTCATGGGATGCACTGCAATATGGAGCATAGCAACCATTATGAATTTTCAATACATATCCTATTGAATATGGAGCTAGAGGAGGTTTTGAGGGGAATCGAAGGGTCCAGGGAGGATATGATAGCGATCATGAGGGACTTCATACCGATCAAGGCTCTAGCCCCAATAAATGGCGGGGATGGAGAGGGCAAAAGGGCAGATGCCCTTCAGAAACACCTCGTAGGCTACGACTCTGTCATAAGGATCGATGTCCCAGATGACTTCAACCCAGAGATAATGAGGCCCAACATCCTTGCCAGGAAGAACGGCAAGAAGCCAGGGACGGTATGGATTGTGGCCCATACGGACACGGTTCCAGTTGATGATCTTAAAGATTGGAATACCGACCCATTCGAGGCAACCATCATTGGGAGCAGGATCTATGGAAGGGGGACGGAGGACAATGGTCAGGCCATCGTATCCTCCATATTCGCATCCAAGTTCATCCCAAAGGAGGATTTGAACGGCATGTCCATTGGAATCGCCCTCGTCGCGGATGAGGAGACCACCAGTAAGATGGGGGTCGACCATCTCTTGAAGGCGGGGCTGTTCTCAAAGGATGATGTGTTCATCGTACCGGACTGGGGAAGCCCTAACGGCGAGCTGATAGATATATCCGAGAAGAATCTCATATGGCTTCAATTCAATGTGATTGGAAAGACTGCGCATGGGTCCACCCCAGACAGGGGATTGAATGCGTTCAAGGTCGGGTCGATATTGATGACCAGGCTGATGGACGAGCTGGCGAAGAGGTTCCCAGAGAGGGATCCGTTGTACGATCCGCCATACTCCACGTTCGAACCGACAAAATCACCTGGAACGGTCAGCAATGTGAACACCATACCTGGGAACTTCGAGGTATCGTTTGATATGCGGATGCTTCCAATCCATCATCCGGACGATGTGAAGGCATTCTCCGAGCAGATATGTAAGGATGTGGAGGTGGAGACCGGTGCAACCATAATGGTGACAGAGGTTCAAAGGCATGCATCTGGAAGGGAGTCGTCAACCGAGTCCCCAACGTACAAGGCGTTGATGGAGTCCATAGAGGAGGTGACTGGCGTGATCCCCGTTCCAATTGGTGTCGGAGGTGCGACATGTGCAAACTTCTTCAGAAGGGAAGGGTATGACTCATACGTCTGGGAGCATGGGGGTGGAACCCTTCATGGTCCGAATGAGTACGTGGAGATAGGGAACATCATGATCGATGCGAAGGTGTTTGCAACGTTGTTCTACAAGCTGTGCGTCTAATCGAACATCCTGTCCAGCATCCATTCCGCATTGAACTGGATGATGTCATCGTATTCCTGACCATCACAGACGAATGCTATCGGCTTCCCAATCGTATGTGCGATCGATAATGCCGCACCACCTTTCGCATCGGTATCGATTTTCGTAAGGATTATCGCGTCAATGCCAATGGCCTCGTTGAAGACCTTCGCCTGCTCTATCGCATCGTTCCCTGCCAAGGCGTCCCCTACGAATATCTTAAGGTCGGGGGATGCGATCTTTGCAATCTTCTTCATCTCTGCTATGAGGTTCGTGTTCGTCTGCATCCTACCTGCGGTGTCAATCAGGACGGCATCCTTGTGCTTGGACCTGACATGCTCTATCGCGTCATATGCGACCGCGGCAGGATCTGCATCCTGAGCCTGCTTTATTATCTTCACGCCAAGCCTTTCCGCATGTATGCTGAGCTGCTCTATCGCACCTGCCCTGAAGGTGTCGCATGCGGCAAGGACGACGCTGTTCCCAGAGTCGTTGAGCATTTTAGCTATCTTTGCGATCGCTGTGGTCTTGCCGGTCCCGTTTATCCCGACGAACATTATCGTCACTGGCTTGGGGTGACCATTGAACCACGCCATGAAATCGAACTCGTTGATTGCAAGTATCTTCCTAACGGCTTCCTTGACGGAGGTCTCAACGACCTCCTCCAATGTGTACTGCCTGCTGTATTTCTTATCTAAAAGGTTTGATCTGACGTCGTCGATGACCTCCAATGCGACGGGGTACGCCACATCAGACTCCAAAAGTATCAATTCCAACTCATCCAATAAATCGTCAAGGGGATCTTCCTTGATCTTCTTACCCGAATCCCCTACCATCCCCTCGGTAAGGTCCTTTCTATCGACCTTTGTGCTCTCCTTTTTCTTGGATTGCTTCAACAATTCCTTTCTGGACAGCTTAGGTTCAGGGGTAGCTATTTTTTTCGGCGATGGAGGCTCGTCTTCCCCACAGACCTTTTCCACAGAAGGCTCAATGGCTTTCTGAGGTTCTACTTTAGGTTCAATGATAGGGGCGTCGGCCTTATATATTTTCTCCGAATCCAATTTGGCGGACTTGCCGAAGACGCCTTTAAGCTTCGACTTCAAGGATTCGAACATCGAGATCAGCTCTGGGCCTCGCTTCCCATGCCGTTCTGTATGCTCATTGAGAGCTCCGTGGCACGTGCCTCGGCATCCCTCAGCGCCTCCATCATGGAGTTGAGTGCCTTGGAGATGCTCTCCCCATGCGAGTTGAGGTCTGCAAGTGCATCCTCAAAGCTCTTTTCGATGTGAATCTTGTCCCCTACACCGACCAACGCGGTTCTCTTGCTGGAGATTACGACTGGAATGGTCACAGACCCTCCGATTGGAATCATCGCATCCTCGCCTTCCTTGGCACCAATGAACCCCTCAAGCGTCCATTTTGCACGTGTGACCTCCTCAAGGCTTGCGTTGAGAAGGGAAACCTGCTCGGTGTAGTAGTCTATCCTCTTTCCCCAAGCATCCAGCGCACCCATGGCCTGGCGGTACTCCTCCTCATTCATGTTCATGCCCCGACTTCGTACTTTACGACAGGGTTTGTGATTTGGTCGACAGGGATCTCCCTGATCTCTGCGATGTCAATCTGCCACCTCTTAAGCTTGTGCCTGCTGCCCAAGGTGGAGAGTGCTCTCTCCTTGACTGAGTTCTCGTCCTCACCGGAGAGCTCTATGGAGAATGGCTGTCTTTTACGGGGGTCATCAAATGAACCAGATACAACATATGCTTTCATGATCATTACCTTGAGACGGAGATTAACGCTATATTAATAAAACTTTGGCTGTCTTCAGTGCATTTCAATCCCATGTGATTGGTTGGAAAGTTGGATTTAAGTGAAAATCAAATCCAAAACAACTTTGTTTCCGAGGGGTTTGGATTTTACAACCCCCTCTATTTTTCCAATGCCCGGAACAGTCCATATGTAGGGATATGCGATCAACTCATATGCATCGACCAATTGCCCATAGATGTCCTTTGAAGCCTCGCCCCTTTGCATCGAAAGCACATTCGACAGGGCCTTGACCCATCGCATAGGCGGGAACCAAACCTATATGCCATTTGAATGATGGATGCTCTGAAGAATCCGATGCAAGCGCGGGCCTTGTTGGCACATATGGGAAGATGCATTATTTTTCATGAGCATGCGTTCTGATATGGCATAATATGGAACATTTCACAAATAAAAAAATAAAATCGCAATACCAAGGAATATGTCTGTCTGTTGAGGATGAAAGGCCATAGGGGTATTGCGTGCCTGTGGCCTTCCAAAGCGGTTTAATGCCTTATGTCCAGGCCGCAGTCCCTAAGCGTCTGAAGCGCAGTGTCGTACACCTCCAGATACTCTGCAGTTGGCTTCACGGCCTTGACGTCGTAACACTCGCGGAAGCTCTTTCCCTGCGGAGGTGTAGCGAAGCTCCTCTCATACTTGGTGAGTACCTTGCCGATGATCTCATTTAGATCTGAGACCTTCATCCCCGCGGCGGTCCTTGCGGCCTCTCCCATCACCCTTGCTTCCATTCCTGTGGTCTTATCCTGCACAACGCCCTTTGCGGCCGCAGAACCGGATAGAAGCTCCCTTCCCGATCCTGTATCGCAAATGGCCTGGTTTGCGGTTTCCAGAAGGCACATCTCGGTGCATGGGCCCGCTCCAGGATAGTATTGGTTGGCTAGGAGAAGATCGGTGTTCGCATCAATCGCCGCTGCAGCGTGACCAGCAACCTGAAGGGTCTCCTTCGCAGTCGTGACGTTCCATCTTATGTGTATGGGCCCGTCAAGGTGGAAGTTTCCGCTGAACAGGGCAAATGACCCCAATGTCGTCGCAACGTCGCATATAGCCGTCTCCTCCAACCCACCGGTGTATCCGCCAAATATCGGCATTTGCTCGATCATAATCATGTCCCCGTTGGTCACCCATCCCGATAGCATGTTGAGTCCTGTCAAGTCCATCTTCAATTCGTTGAGTTGCGAGCACTCGTGCGCATCACATGTTCTGTGACCCGCGTTGGTCATGTCTGCTGCGAGACGTCCAGCTGCGGACAGCGGCGTCTCAGGTCCCTATACGCCTAACCCTGGCCTCCCAGCCCTTATGCGCGCCTCCTTGGTGGCACGGAGCTCTGCCATGGTGGCAAGTATCTCATAGGGGGTGTTCGTCTTTGCAGGGTGACCTTCGATTGTGGTCATGACCCCGTTGACAAGGTTGTCAACGATGCCCTCCTGCGCATATGACTGCATGACTTGGACGAAGATGTCCTCCGATATGGGGGATCCAGTAGGTCCGCCTTGGATTATCGGCTTCACCGGGCTGTTTCCGCGTCTAGGGTAGAAACGGGCGGTATCCCTCCCCTCACCTAGCATGAGCTTCGTGGGGGTCTTCTTGATCCCCTCCCAGACCTCCTCCTCGGTGACATGCATTACCCTCTTGAGATCCGTGCAGTAATATCCGGTGTCCACTAGCATCTCAAGGCCGGCAAGGAACAGGCTGTTGATGGTCTCCTTGTCCTCGGGTATGAACCTATCTTCAAAGTCAAGCTTGTACTTTTCCTTCAACTCGGTCAATTTCGTTGGAACGACCGTATAGTCCCAGTCGCTTTCAGCCATCTTCTTTCCTTTGACGAACCTGTCGTACACGTCGCATATTGTAAGTGCTCTTGTTGCTGCCATGATATCACGCCATCAAGGACTTCACAAGGCCGATTATCTCCGCTCCCGTCTCTGAATACCCATCTGCGCCTATTCGCTCGCACCATTCCTTGCTGCATGGCGCACCACCGAATATGCACTTGTATGGCCTCTCGATCTCCTTGACCGCATCCACAAGCTCCTTCTGGGCCTCGAGGGTGGTGGTCATCAGGGCCGATCCGCCAAGGATCTTCGCATCGTTGTCTTCTGCGGCATCCAGGAAATCCTGGGATGTCGAATCCGGTCCGATGTCTATGACGTTGAAGCCGGCGCCACGA
>JGI996J12353_1000111_pt1 | contig 23954 bp, 15 predicted proteins | sample IntmicLarv5ML5BL_FD_12353 | JGI IMG/M metagenome (IMG submission 12353) | reverse complement strand
GATTGCAAATCCGCGCCAGCGAGGGCCAGCGAGGTGCCATAAAATATTTAAATGCGTTTGACTTGGCTGGTCTCTTTTTATTCTTTGAACCCCGGAAATAAAATAGTAAATGCACTTCCTTCTCCGTCCTGACTTTGTATTTGTAGCTTTCCTTTATGCAATTTGATGATTTCCCGCGAAAGGCTCAGACCAATACCGCTGCCGTTTTTCTTCGTGCTGAAAAATGGAATGAAAATTTTGTCCCGATTTTCCGGAGGTATGCCACAACCGTTGTCTGCGACAGTGATATACGATTCGCCTTCCGTTGTTATTCCTGAAAAAAGAATAATGCGCGCTTCCGGTTTGTTTTTTACAGCATGCGTAGCGTTTGTGATAAAATTGATTAAAACTTGTTCTATCAAGCTTCTATCGATATTTGCAGCAACTTCCGGATGGTCTGTTTTTAATTCCAATAAAATCCCTTTTTGTTGAAGGGATGGATACATTAATTGATAAATAGCATTTAGAAGTTCGTATAAATTGACCGGATGTATTTCTGCGATAATGGTTTTACTCAGATTTCGGTAGGTATCCGCAAAGCGCAATAAACCTTCACTTCTTCGATGAATCGTTTCCATAGCCAATTCGATATCCTCAAAATCGGGATAAATATCGTTGCTCATTTGTTCTTTGAGACTTTTTATTCGCTTTTTCATCGTATCTGCCAAGGAAGAAACAGGAGCGATGGAATTCATAATTTCGTGAGTCATCACGTTTAATAAACCTCTCCAAGCTCCGGCTTCCACTTCTTCCAATGTTGCGCTGATGTTATGAAATGCTATCAATTTGTATGTTCGACCTCCGGTTTGGAAAGTAGACGCATTAGTCAAAACCTTAATCATTTGATTGCCGGCATTAATAGTCGCTAAACGACTTGAACCCAATGAAATATTCATCAATTCATCATACAGATTTCGGTTTTGTTTTTCCAGCCAGTGAATATTTTTGATATAGGGAATATTGAACATCGTTATCAAAGATTCATTCATCCAAAGAGTTTCCATTGTTTCCACATCGTAAGACAAAATACCGGTATCTACCAATTCCAACATTTTTTTCAAGTAATGTTGTTGCGCTTCTTTTTCCTGACTTAATGCAAGGAAAGTATTGGTAATGGTATTGAAACCTTGATAAAGCCGATTTTTCAGTTGTTTGCTTTCATGATATTTTTTTGAAAAATCACGATAGTGTACCGCTTCTACGAAATCATCTACCTCTCTGAATATTTTAAAAACCAAATGAATAGTATAAGCAAACAAGATGATTGTAGCTGTCAAACAAAGAAAAACAATCGCCCAATTCTTTTCCAGAAAGAAGAAAGTTGTTGCAATTCCGCCTAATATAGTCAGGAAAAACAAAAGAATGATAGGCAATCGATTGTTCATATATCGTATTTATTCAACCGGCGATATAAAGCGGCACGAGTAAGTCCAAGTTCTTTTGCCGCACGAGAAATATTTCCGTTATGTTTTTCAATCACTTGTTCGATTGTATTTCGTTCCAAATCCTCCAGATTGTGAGTCGGCAACGGATTATTTTCCGGTTGTTTTTGCTCAATAGGAGAAAATACAATGTCTTCCGCGCCAAGCGTTTCGCTTTCGGACATAATTACAGCCCGTTCTACGGCATATTGCAATTCTCTGACATTTCCCGGATAAGTATAAGTCATCAATTTATTTTTAGCCGATTCAGAAAGTCTAATTTGGCTTTTCAAGTATTTTTTTTCGTAAATCTGAAGAAAGTGTTGAGCAATAAGAATAATATCATTTTCACGCTCTCGTAAAGGCGGTACGGTAATTTCCACCGTATTGATACGATAAATCAAATCTTTACGGAAACGCTGTTCATCGGCTAATTCGGCAAAAGGCACATTGGTTGCTGTAATCAAACGGATATTTACCGGAATGGGTGTATTTGTTCCCAAACGTGTAACTTGACGATTTTGTAATACGGTAAGTAACTTAGCTTGTTGTTGCAGCGAGATATTTCCTATTTCGTCCATGAAAAGCGTTCCTTCATTCGCGGCTTCAAACCGACCAATACGGTCTTCCCTCGCATCGGTAAATGCACCTTTTTTGTGTCCGAAAAGTTCACTTTCGAAAAGTGTGTCAGTCAATGCTCCTACATCTACTTTTACAAACGGCTTTTCTTTTCTTAAAGAAAGTGTGTATATCGCTTGGGCAATCAGGTCTTTTCCGGTTCCGTTTTCTCCCAATATCAAAATATTAGCATCGGTTGGAGCAATCTTTTCCAATTTGCGGAAAAGGTTCTGCATAATTTCCGAATCTCCAATGATTTCGGGCATTGCATGTTTGCCCGTTTGCTTTTTCTGAGGGGAAACTTGTTTATCTAATACTTTCTTGAGTGTTTGAAGCAAACTTTCATTATGCCACGGCTTGACAAGAAAATCAGTTGCTCCTTCTTTCAAACATTTGACAGCCAAGTCAATATCTGCATAAGCGGTTATCATGATGACCGCAATTTTATCATTCCATGATTTGACTTGCCTTAACCAATATAGTCCTTCATTTCCTGTATTAATGGAACTGTTGAAATTCATATCCAGCATCAATATATCAAAACGGTTTTCCGATAGACGCTTTCGTAAATTTTCAGGGTTTGCTTCTGTAACAATGTTTTGTACTTCCGATTTCAAGAGAAACCGCACGGCAGTTAAAACATCTTTATCATCATCAACTACAAGTATATTGGCTTGACGTAAATTCATACGCAAATGTAGATATTATTTCAATGGAATCAAACGGCGGAAACTATCTTTATCGTAAATGCGCATAAAAACGGAGAACGGTATTGAAAAAGTCCGGATAGGACTTTCACGTGGATAACCCTGAACAAGCGAAGCGCAGTTCGGGGTAGAAGAAAAGTTACTAACTTTTCTCTACAACTCCTTGGAGTTGAACTGAAAAGTATATACATTTGTAAAAAATCTTAATTATGCCAGCCTATCGTCAAATTCTTTATCACGTCGTTTTTCGCACCAAATTCAGCGAAAAATCCATTAATCAAGCCTATGCGGCTAATTTATACAAATATATTTGGGGTATTATCAAAAACAAAAAATGTGTATTATTTCGTATTAATGGAATGGAAGACCATATTCATATTTTATCGGATTTACATCCTTCGATTGCTTTAGCAGATTATGTAAAAGACATCAAAATATCTTCCTCCAAATGGATGAAAGAATCGGGATATTTTCCTGATTTCAACGGTTGGGGAATCAAATATTGTGCTTTAACTTATTCTTATAGAGACCGCAATGTGATTATAAGCTATATTAGAAACCAACAAGAGCATCATAAAAAAGAAGCGTTTCAAGATGAGATTCGACGGTTGTTCAAAGAGCAAGGAATTGATTTGGATGATAAATGGTTTTGGGTAGACAAGTGAATTGAACTACTACCCTGAACTACCCCGAACTGCGCTTCGCTTGTTTGAGGTTATCCATGTGAAAGTCGGACTTTTTGCGAAGACCTTGGACTATTATCCGAAATTTTTGCTTACAACTGAATCATTTCCTCAAAGTCGCGCAGGAATTATTCATAAAAATGTATTTGATTGGTTATTGGAAAAATAATTGTAAAAAACAGTTCATTACCATTCCTATAAACTGTACCAAAACCGAACGAAAAGTGTCCGTTTTCGAACACTTTTAAAACTATTCATTTCTTTTAATTTATTGTGTGATATGATTTTATGACTGTGGCATGCCGGTTGTTTTAATTCGAATATAAAAATAAATAAATAAAATTATATTCATTATGAAAACCCGAATTATTCTCAGTCTTTTATTCGTTGCTTTACTGGCAACAAATGTTTTTTCCCAAACAAAAGTAACAGGAAAAGTAGTTGATAGCAAAAAAGAGCCACTAGAATTTGCAAATGTTATTTTTCAGGCAGCCGATACACTCTTTGGCACTTATTCCGATGAAAACGGAATTTTTGAAATTCAGGCTATCCCCAAAAATTACACATTGAAAATTTCGATGCTCAGTTATAAGCTTTACGAAAAAGAGATTTCACTTCAGTCTAATCTTGATTTGGGCGAAATCCAATTGGAAGATATGGATGTAGAAATAAGTGAAGTAGTCGTTACCGGACAACGGATTAGAAGAATGCCCGACCGTTTTATTATGAATTTAGCAGGCGACCCGACGGTTTTTGGAAAAGACGGACTCAACGTTTTGAATACCGCACCGGGAGTGTTTATCCTGGAGCGAGACGGAATGATTTCCGTTAACGGAAAATCGGGAACGCAAGTATATGTCAACGAACGTCCCAGACATGAAACAGGAACCGATTTGGTTCGCTATCTGCAAAGCCTGAAAGCGGAAGATATTGTGAAAATCGAAATTCTACCCAATGCCGGAGCAGAGTACGATGCAAATGTAACAGGCGGAATTATTAAAATTACCTTGAAAAATCGCCGGGACGATGGAATTGATGGTAGTTTAGGTTCTTCAGCTCATTTTTCTCCCGATGATAAAAACGTATCTGTATTATCTCCTTTTTTCAATATGAATTACAGATTTAACAAACTCAATCTGTACACTCAACTAAATTATAATGCAAATCGTGGAGTTGAACATCTTGAAGAAAATGCGGACACGTGGGCGACAAATAGCAGCAGGCATAGCACTACATCCATACCTCAAACCGTTAATTTTGGGCAAGCGCGTATCGGTGGAATTTATGATTTGAGCGATAAACAAAGCGTAGGTCTGGAAGTTAACTATTCTAACAGAGATATTAAATCTGAAAATTCTGCAAACCTAACGGACATCACAAATGGAAATCAAACAGATATAATCAGCTATTATAATGCAAAAATGACGATTGATAATTACTCAGCTTCGGCAAATTACCTGCTTCGGTTGGATTCGTTGGGTTCGATGTTTAAGATTCTTGCGGATTATATTCACAATGGTTCGGACAACGGTCAGGATTATAATTCCAAATTTAGCGGATATGTGAATTACGATTCTATATATCGCAGCAATACGTCTATAACAAACAACACGTATGCCCTGACTGCCGATTTATCTTATCATTTCAACGAACAAACCGTGTTAAGTGTAGGGATGAAATATGCCCGTAATGAAATGGAGAATGATATTTTATTTGAAAATCAAGGAGGAGCAAATTGGACTATAATAGACCCATATACAAGTCTCAACTCATTTACTGAAGATATTTCGGCTGTTTATGGATTATTTTCATCCAATTTTCGAAGAATCGGTTATTCCTTGGGATTACGTGGCGAATATACGGAAGCGAAGCCTTGGACAAGTAAAACAAGAGAAACTAAAACGCAGAAATATTTTGAATTGTTTCCTTCAGTTAATGTGATGTTTCCTTTAGTTGAAGATGGAAAACATTCGCTTATTACAAGTTATAAACGCAGCATTCAGCGTCCGACTTTCAATGACCTCAATCCATTTCGTTTTCCGGCATCGGAATATACATTCTTGGAGGGTAATCCGGATTTGCAACCGGCTTTTACAAACGATGTTTCTCTCGCTTTGAATTTGTTTTACCGATACAATCTAACTGCGGGCGCAACCGATTCGAAAGGCGCTTTCAGCCGGATTTCAATACTTGAGCCGGAATCAGGTGCAATTATTATGCGTCCGGACAACGTGGCGAGAAATACAAGTTTTTATTTAGTACTCAATGGTCCTGTACAACCGGCTAAGTGGTGGCAAATCTATTTAAATCTGAATGGCAAAAGGGATAGAGTGGACGTGTTGGGAGAAATTCATACTATCAATGTTTTCAATGGATTTATGTCTAATACATTTTATTTGCCAAAAGAATATATGTTCGATTTAACCGGTCATTATTCTTCTCCTTTTCTTTGGGGCAATATGAAGATGAAGGCTGAGCCGCAAGTCAATATTTCATTGCGTAAACAGTTCTTTAACAATCGACTGACTGCAAATGTTTATGCCAACAATCTGTTTAATTGGGTAAATAATAGTGTAACAGTTAATGAGCAAGATTTTTATCGAAAAATGGATGTTCGAAGTAATTTCCGCGTAATTGGTTTATCATTACGATATAATTTCCAATCCGGTAAAAAAGTGAGTGACAAGAAAATAGAAACCGGTGCTGCAGAAGAAAAAGCACGGATGCAGTAAATAAATTGGCAAAGATATTAATGAATCAATGCGTGAATAGATAGCTATAAACTCTTAATTATTAATATCTTTGCCAACTGGAATACTTTGTGCGGTGTAAAATTGTGCAATCTGAAAGCGATTCTTGGGGCTTGAAAAGCCCGATTTTCATACCCGCATGCAAGCGTAGCATAGCTTGCGGGTAAAAGATAAAACTAATATGATTACGATTAAAGACTTAGAAAAAATATATTCTACAGAAGAAGTTGAAACGGTGGCGTTAGATAAAATGTCGTTGGAAGTGAAAGAACATGAATTTGTAGCGATTATGGGACCTTCAGGTTGTGGTAAATCAACTTTGCTTAACATTTTGGGAATGTTGGACAACCCTACTTCCGGTAGTTTTTTATTCAATGGAATGGAAATTTCCAAGTTTAACGAAAGCAAACGCAGCGACTTGCGAAAAGCCAATATCGGTTTTGTTTTTCAAAGCTTCAATTTAATTGATGAATTGACGGTTTATGAAAATGTGGAATTGCCTTTGGTTTACAATAAAATCAAATCAGCAGAGCGCAAGCGAATGGTGGAAGAAGCTTTGAAAAGCGTTCAATTAATGCATCGTCGCAATCATTTTCCTTCGCAACTTTCCGGAGGGCAACAACAGCGGGTAGCTGTTGCGCGAGCGGTGGTAAATAATCCAAAACTAATCCTTGCGGATGAGCCTACCGGAAATTTGGATAGTAAAAACGGCTTGGAGGTAATGCAACTATTGACTTCGTTGAACGAAAAAGGAACGACCATTATCATGGTTACGCACAGCGAACATGATTCCCGTTATGCTCATCGGATTGTACACATGCTTGACGGAAAAACGGTAACGGAGAATTTTTTGAAGGAATTAGTATATGTAGCGCGAGCCAATTAATCATACGGATATGAATATCAAACAATCTTTCCGAATTATTTTCCGGAACAAAACATACAGTATTTTGAATATCATGGGCTTATCCATTGGATTGGCCGTTGTTCTATTGATTTCTTTGATGGTTTACAACGAACTTTCTTTCGATAAGTCGTTCAAGGAAAGTAAGAACATTTACCGGATAAATTCTTATATGATGGCTTTTATGCCGGGGGAAACATTTGTCCTGACTTCTAATCAAGCAGGACCTTACTTGCAGGAAATGATTCCTGAAATAATAACAGCTGTCAGGACTATGCCCCGAAATTATATAACCCGTATCAATGACAATCTGATGAAGTTTGATGTTGTGTGGGCGGATGAGGATTTCTTTCGCTTGTTTGATACTCCTTTTATACAGGGAAATCCGGAAAACGTAATGACGCAGCCCAACGCGGTTGCGATTTCGGAAAGCATGGCGAAAAAAATGTTCGGAACCGAAGACCCGATGGGGCAATCATTATTGTTGGACCATGAGTTTCCGGTAGAAGTAAAAGCGGTTTATAAGGATTTCCCCAAGAACAGTTCTTTTTACAACTACACAGCAATTGCTCCGTTTATGCACAGTTACCCGGATTGGTTTAGAACGAGTACCGATTGGGGAAATCTCGACTTTAAAACATTTTGTTTATTAGTAGACAACGCAGATGTCAATTGTGTAGGACAACAAATAGAAGCTGTAGCCAAAGAAGCAATGAAAGATATGCCCTTTTATATCCCTAAACTGCAACATTTAGAAGATATACATTTACATTCGACCAAATACATGAAAGGTATGCCTTTTTTTCATCTTGCTCAAGATGGCGACATAGGACAGGTTCGAATGCTCACGATTCTGGCGATTGTAATTCTGCTGGTAGCCTGCATCAATTACATGAATCTGAGTACTGTAAGAGCACAAAAACGCTCCAAAGAGATTGGTGTATGCAAAACGTTAGGAGTTAAGCGTGGCAAATTGATTTTCCGTCTTACCCTGGAAGCAGGAATAATTACGAGCATTTCTTTTTTGTTCGCTTTTGCGCTGGCTTTCCTGTTATTACCGGTATTTAATACTTTATTGAATCAGCAACTGGACTTTTCGATTGTATTTAGTTCCGGATTTATACTTGTAGCTCTTTTAACTGGATTGATTACAACTTTACTTACAGCTTCTTATCCGGCACTTTATTTATCCTCCTTTCCTCCTTTGTTGGCGATTCAATCCGGTACTGCCGGAAGAGGCTCGGGACATGCTCTTGTCAGGAAAATATTGACCGTAGGACAATTCGCCGTAGCTGTAGTTTTGATTGTTTGGGTGTTGGTCATCCAAACTCAGATTAGCTACATCAACAATAAGGATGTTGGTTATAATCCTCACAATTTAATAGCTTTCAACACTCCTTATGATGTTTCGGAAGTCGTAGCAAATGATTGTAGGTCAGTGAGTTTTGTTAAAGCAGTGTCTCGAGAAAGCGGTTATTTTTTCCTTGGGAATGGAAATCTATTGTCGAAAGACAAGGACGATAAGGCTGGTATTGCTCTTTGGACGGTTGCCACTGAAGAAAACTTTGTTGATGTTATGCAACTGAAATTGATTGCAGGCAAAACATTACCGGAAAGTGCTTCGAGGGATAATCCTGCTCAAATTATCTTAAATCGGAAAGCTGTAGAATATTTAGAAATGACTCCGGAAGAAGTTATCGGAAAAGAAGTATTGACAAGAATGGACGAACACAATGTATCTGTTGTCTGTGGTGTAGTGGAAAATTTCAATTTCGAGCCTTTATACAAGCCCATTGCCGGTTTTGGGATTCACAATTCTCCCACTCGCCAATTGAATACCGTTATACTTCGTTTGAAAAAAGGCGATTTAACGCAGCAGTTAAGCGCGATTGAACAAATTTACAAAAAGCATGTTCCCAACGGATTGTTTGAGGTTAAATTTCACGACCGGGAATTGGAAGGAGCATACGAGGCAGAACATCGTACCAATCAAGTAGCTATTTGTTTTTCTATCTTGGCGATTTTCGTTGCCTGTCTGGGTGTGTTCGGATTAACGGCATTTATGGCTGAACAACGAACCAAAGAAATTGGTATTCGTAAAGTGATGGGAGCAAGTGTTTATGATATTGTAAGTTTGTTTACCAACAATTATTTGAAATTGTTAGCAATATCCTTAGTCATTGCCATACCGGTTGCGTGGTGGTTTGGGAACAATTATTTGAACGACTTTGCTTATAAGACTTCAATTGCCTGGTGGATGTTTGCCGTAGCCGCGTTGATAACGATTGTAATTACGATGCTGACCATTTGCCTGCAAGCAATGAAAGCGGCAATGGCAAATCCGATAAAATCAATAAAATCAGAATAAGATATAAACGACTGTATTTAAGGGCTGAACTAAAACAGGCTTTCAGCCCTTAAGGACAAAGAAATTCAGACAAAGATATGAATATGTATTCCGAACGAAGATTCTGGATTTCTATAATGGAGAAGCCATTAAGCTGTAAAATGAGTCTGTCCCATAAATTTCCGGTGTTATGTTAAAAATAAATTAATATAACTGTACAAAAAAATCATTTTTTTGTTTTAGCTTTACCAGCCAATACCCAAATCGTTAGTTAAAATTTTTTTGAGAATAAGATGAACAAAGTTTCTAAAATAACGTTAGTTATAGAAACAAATGATTCGTAAAAAAGGCGGGTATTAAAGATTTATGAAGAGACGGATATACATACTTTTTTTCCTTTTGTTGAATGTTATTGGCATTAGGGCTCAGGATGGAATATTATATACGCTAAAAGATGGACTGTCTAACAGTTCAATAAATGCTATCTGTCAGGATGATGACGGATTTATTTGGATTGCTACTAATTATGGATTAAATCGCTTCGATGGCTTGGATTTCAAAGTGTTTAATTTAACGAACAACCAATCTCAAATAATCAACACCAATCGATTCAATGCAATAACAGTAGATAAACAAGGTCGTTTGCTTGTGGGTACTCAAAACGGATTGTATTATTTTAATCCGGAAAAAGAAATATTTGAGCCGATAACGATTCTTGAAATACCGGAACTTTCACAAAACCAGATTTCGAATATTCTTGTTGATGAAAAAGAAAATGTCTGGCTTTCCATATCCGGATTAGGAATTGTTTGTATTGCCCGAAAAACGGAAACGAGCTATGTCTTAAAACTAAAACGATTTCAGGCAAAATTTGAAAGTATCAGCTGCCTGTTTGAATCATCGGATAATGCTATTTGGGTTGGAACTCGCAGCAATGGTGCATTTAAGATTAGTTCCGATTTTTCAACCATAAGTCATTATCATGCTTCTGCAAAAGAAGATTTTTCCATTGTTGGGAATTGCGTATATACAATTGTGGAAGATTCAAGAGGAAATATCATCGTTGGCGTTTTTGAAAAAGGAATGTCTATTATTAATCCGACACAAGGAAATCCGTGGAATGTATCATTGAAAAAAGAAGACCCTCAAAGTTTGATTTGCTGCATTTTGGTTGATGCCGATAATCGAATAATCGTTGGAAGTGATGCCGGAGGATTGTATCTTTGGAATCCTCAGCAAATGCGATTGGTTCCTTATGCTTTGAGCATGCAACATATAAATATGAGGGAGTCAAAAATACATGTTTTGTTTGAAGACCGATTTCAAAATTTATGGGTGGCGGTTCATCAAAAAGGATTGGTCGTTATTCCAAAAGAATTGAAATCATCTCAATTTATAGGATATGACCCCTATAATAATAATTTTCCTAATAATAGCATTTTATCTATTACTCAAGATGAACAGCAAAATTTGTGGATTGGAACTGATGGCGGCGGATTAGTAAAATCCAATTTGCAAACCGGTGAAACAAAGGTTTTTGCGCAAAATTCATCCAATCCATTTCCGGACAATATTGTATTGGCTACTTATTCGGATAAAGAAACATTGTGGGTCGGCACCTATTTGTCCGGAGCAATAAAAATGAATACGAAAACCGGGGAACAAATTCGATATCTACATAATAAAGATAAAAACAGTATTTCCAGCAATTATATAAATGCAATTGCAATTGATTTGGATAAAAGAGTTTGGTTTGGAACGGGCGATTATGGCATTTGCAGCTTAAGTCCGGAAGGCGTTTTTTCGAGTTTGCATGAATTAACCAACCGAAACCATATCTTCGGATTTATTTATAATTTATATTGCGACCGAAGTAACAATTTATGGATTGCATCCGAAAACGGCGTTTTTTCCATTGATGTACAAAGTTGCGTTTTGGACGACCTTTCAACTTTAAATGCGACTTTACTGAATAGTGCTGTTTATAGTGTCAGAGAAGATAAGCAAGGAATAATTTGGTTGAGCAACATTAACGGATTAATACGATATAATCCAATTACGGCTGAAGTAAAAATACTTTATCCGCAAAGCGAGAAAGAAAATAATATTGTAAGTGCAATTGAAATTGATGAAGTTGGAGATATTTGGGGCAGCACGAATAGCGGAATATTCAGATATCAGCCTCAGACTGAATCGTTCAACTATTATCCGGCATATATTGGTCTCCCCGATAACGAGTTTAATTTAGGAGTTAGTTTCAAAAGCGAGAAAAACGATGTCTTTTTTGGTGGAATAATCGGAATCAGTCACTTTTTCCCTGCAGAAAACGAAGTGAAAAGGGTTGTGCAACAGGTTCAATTGATAGAATTGAATGTTCACAATGAAACAGTTACAGTAAAAGAGAATAAAAACCCGGAATTTGACGGAATTTTGACGAAATCGATTGTACGAACAGATACAATTCGATTAGCATATAATCAGAATTACTTTTCCATTCGATTTTCGCCACTCGAATACGCTTTTTCAGAAATGGTATATTATAAATACATTTTGAGTGGAAATGATGTAACGTGGACAGAAGCCAGTTCAAAAAACAATATAGTTCATTATACCAGCATCGCTCCGGGAGAATATACATTCAAGGTTATGGCATCATTCAGTCCGCTCTTCGGTAATTATACAGAACGGGAATTGACGATTATTATATATCCTCCGATTTGGTTAACCTGGTGGGCAAAAACATTATATGTCTTGTTGTTCATCTCTCTAATCTATTATTTCTGTTGGCATATTATCAGGCGAATTAAAACGAAACAAGAATTATTGCGAAAAAAACACGCAGCAGATATACTTGAAGCCCAATTAGAATCTTTCACTAATATTTCACATGAGATACGAACACCTTTAACTTTAATAATTGGCATTTTAAGGCGGCTAATTAAAGGAAAAGAGGAAAATACGGAAAAGTCCTATCGAATGATGATGAGTAATAGTGAAAAAATATTAGGATTAACCAATCAATTGTTGGACGTTCACATGTTAAATGCCGGAGTTATGGAGTTGCAAGTGGATTATATCAATGTTATTGATTATGTAGAGGAAACGATAGAAGCATTTCGTCCTTTAGCTTCTGAAACCAACTTAACCATAGAATTATTGCACGATACGGAAAATCTGGATGCGATAATTGACCCGGAAGCTTTTCGTAAAATAATCTATAACTTATTGGGAAATGCGGTAAAATTTACTCCGTTAGGAGGTCGAATAGAAGTTTCCGTAAAAAGGAACAGTGATGATGCTGAAACATTTAAGATAACCGTAACAGATACGGGCGTTGGAATTTCGGAAGATAAACTGTCTAAAATATTTGACCGCTTTTATAAAAATTCTGATACAATTCATTCCAAATGGGGCGTTGGCATTGGTTTGCATTTAGTGAAATCGTTGGTTGAATTAATGCATGGAAAAATTACGGTCAGCAGTGTAATCGGAAGAGGAACAACATTTACAGTCACATTACCCATTGTTGGACAGAAAGGGGAACCGAAAAAAAATATCGCGAATGATATTCCTGTAGAAACGGTTGACGAGCTTGAACAAAAAACAACAAAAACGAATTACAAAATAGTATTAGTCGAAGATAATGAGGAAATATTGAATTTTATTTCCGATGAATTGAATGCATATTATAAAACGATAAAATTTTCAACGGCAGCAGAGGCATATAAATATATTTTGGAGAATCCGATTGATTTAATTGTCAGTGATGCAATGATGCCGGAATTGGACGGATTCAAATTTTGCCGGATGATTAAATCGAATCCGAAAACCGAACTGATTCCTTTCATTCTTTTGACGGCAAAAACAGACCACCAATCGTTGCTTAGAGGAGTGAAAGAAGGCGCGGATGCTTATATTACAAAACCGTTTATTCCTGAAATTTTGATAGCGAATATCAAGAATCTGATTGCTGTTCGCCGGACGATGAATAGTAAATACTTGCATAATTACGAGATTGGTACTGCTGACAAAATAAACGAATATAAGAAACCGGATGATGAACTTATCGAGCGAGTTATCTCTACTGTGAAATCTCAAATTGATAATCCGGACTTGAGTATTGAGAGTTTGAGTAAAGAGCTGGGAATAAGCAGGGCTAATTTGTACCGAAAAATCAAGAGCATAACGAATCTGACACCGAGTGTTTTTATTCGCAATATCCGATTGGAACAGGCTGCTTTGTTATTGAAAAAGAAAGTATCTTCTTCGGAAGTTGCTTATGTTGTCGGGTTTAATTCGCATAGTTATTTCTCGAAGCTGTTTCATGAATATTACGGTTGCTCGCCGAGTGAGTATATTGCTCAAGTTAGTGACAAGTGACAAGTTACGAGTGACAAGTGTCGCAATGCATCGCTACGCTGGCGCGGATTTGCAATCCGTGCCTAATGTCATTCCTCTAAGCACTATTAGGTCTGTGAAGTGCAAATTGTATGCAGAGCGAGGAACGATGCAGTTTCCGGTAGTTCCCAAAAGCGATAGCGATTGATGAAAAGATAAATCTAAGATAGTTTAAGTTAATTGTAAAATGACGCTTTGTAATTTGATTAATTGCCTGAAAACCACCAAGACGCAATTCTTAATTTTTAATTCTTAATTTAACAATAGTTTAAGGAAAACAAGTCTGTTTCTCAAATGTTTGGTATCTTTGTCGCAATTCATATAAAATACGGATGAAGGGTTGAAAATAGAAGATTAAATGGCAGAAGAGAAAATGCAAATTCGGAATAACACAGTTGACTTTCTTGTTTTTACAAAACAAAATGACAAGGATAGCATTGAAGTTCGGATACAGAACGAAAATGCATGGCTTACACAAAAGACCATGGCCGTATTGTTTGACGTGCAAATTCCAGCTATTAGCAAACATTTGAAAAATATTTTTGAAGAGGGGGAGCTACAGGAAAATTCAGTTTTTTCCATTTTGGAAACAACTGCAGCCGACGGCAAAAAGTATGATGTAAAATATTATAATTTAGATGCTATTATTTCGGTTGGTTATCGTGTAAATTCCGTACGAGCTACGCAGTTTCGTCAATGGGCAACAAAGGTGTTGCGAACCTTTGCTGTGCAAGGCTATGTATTGGATAAAAAACGATTAGAAAACGGACAAATTTTCGATGAATCTTATTTTGACCGTTTACTGGAAGAAATACAAGAAATTCGCGCAAGTGAACGACTTTTTTATCAGAAAATTACAGATATTTATGCTACCGCAGTTGACTATTCTTTAGATGCAGTAACGACACAAACTTTTTTTGCTACAGTTCAAAATAAGCTTCATTTTGCTACTCATGGCAATACTGCTGCAGAATTGATACTGCAACGAGCCAATCATCAAAAAGAAAATATGGGATTAACTACTTGGAAAAATGCACCGGGTGGAAAAATTATCAAATCAGATGTAAGTATAGCTAAAAATTATCTCTCTATGCTTGAAATCCGTGATTTAAATGAAATAATATCAATGTACTTAGATTATGCTACGAGACAAGCTCGGCGTCATATTCCGATGAGTATGCAAGATTGGGCAACCAAGTTAGATGTGTTTTTGGAGCTCAACGACGAAAATATATTAAAGAACAAAGGTAAGATAGCTCACGAAATAGCTAAAACTTTTGCAGAAAGCGAATTTGAAAAATATCGTGTTTTGCAAGACAAGTCTTATCAATCAGATTTTGACAGGATATTGAATGATATAAAGTAATTTGTAATTTAGATACTTTGCCAACCCTTTTTCTACAGACCTCCAATTCTTACTCAAAGGAGTGAAAGAAGGTGCGGATGCTTGTATTACAAAACCGTTTATTCCTGAAATTTTGATAGCGAATATCAAGAATCTGATTGCTGTTCGCCGAACGATGAATAGCAAATATTTGCAATGGTTGCTCGCCAAGTGAGTATATTGCTCAAGTTAGTGACAAGTTACGAGTGACAAATCTAAGATAGTTTAAGGAAAACAAGTCTGTTTCTCAAATGTTTGGGGTCTTTCCTCTATAAAACTTTTATTTTCTTTGTTTGATGTGCTTATAAATCACGCATTTTATGTAAGTTTGTGGAAGAAAAAGGATATTAAATGTCAAATGTAATTTTCACATAATCTATTTTTATCATGAACGGATTTACAAAATGTAGCAATGGGCACTATTACAAAGAAGAATTACCTGCCTGCCCATATTGTTTTAGCGGAAATAAGTCGCAAGAAATAGCAGAACACAAAAAAGAAACTCAGCTTCATACAGAAAGTCAGGATGATGGTAAAACACGGCTTGTCATCCCTAAAGCACCTTCTATGCAAGCAAATAATCGTACTGTTTTTGGAGAAGATGTAATTGCTGAATTGGAAAGTGGTAAAAAAGTGACTCAGAAGGAATATCGTAGCGAACGGAAATTGGTCGGTTGGTTAGTAACCTACTCCTTTGATAAAATGGGGGTAGATTTTCGTTTATATGAAGGTCGAAATGTGATTGGTCGCGATGTTGAATGCAATATCACTGTTCCCGATAAAACAATATCAGGTAAACATGCAACCATTTTGTTTAAGAATGATAAATTCAAAATCAAAGATGAATTATCTTCACATGGTACTTTTGTGAGTGACCGTGACATTGAGGATGAAACAGTCGAACTACACGACAATGATATAATTCGTATTGGAGAAACTGTTTTTAAATTCAAGATTGCGTTATGAAACCATTGTGTTTTTTACTGTTCCTGTTTGTATCTGTTTTATGTCATGGGCAAACCATACGAGGTAATTATGATTTAACTAACTATCCTGAAATATCGTTTGTATGGAATGAGTATAATCCTGAAATAAAAGATTCTACTCAATTTACACTCATACATGATAATAAGAAGATTCCCTTTCAGTTGCAACCATTGTCTTTGATTGACACTACCCATAAAGCAAAAACAATTCTTTTTTTGTGGGAAGACTTGAATCACGTACAGCATGCAGGGCAATCAGATTTTACAAGAGCAGTATTGCTTGATTTTCTAAAAAATGCGGAAATCAAAAAAGAAGACAAATTCAATATTGCCGTTTTTGATAGGAAAGGAGGAAATGATCTTGGAAGTAGTATCCATACGATGCTTTCCGATGGTTTTACGTCCGATAATGAACAATTGGCAGAAGCCGTCAAAAATTTCAAACCTAAATATGACTTCTTTTCCAAACAAGTGAATTCAGAGTTATACATGGCAATTGAAGAAGGTATTGATATTCTTCAGAAAGAACCGGCTGATCGAGTACGTGCAATTGTAGTTTTTACGGCTGGAAGTAATCAGGATAGCTATGGCGGACGAAACAGCATTGACGAAAGTCGTGCCTTATCGTTGAAAATTCCGATATATGTGGTGAAATATCCAATCAAAGGCTGTGAACATTGCTCTAATATTGATGTGATTAGCCAAAAAACGCATGGATTGGGAATAACAACCAACGATACAGCATTGGCTTCCGATTTATTGAATGATTGTTATGAAAGAATCAATGCTCGGCATAACGGACAGGATTATCGGATTTCTTTTCATTCGGATTATCCACGCGATGGCAGCCAGCATACTTTTGTGTTGAATGTTGGCGGAAAAGAATATCCGTTGTCTTTTTCGGCACCTTCTTTTTTGTTGAAAATTTGGATAAAAGAAAATATTTTATGGGCGGTTTTAATGGGAATATCTTTGCTTGTTATTATATCTTTGATAGCGGTTTTTGCATGTCGAACAATAAAGGAAAGGCGCAACGAAATACTGACCTTGCAATCAAAACAGCAGGAAGTTCAAGATGAAGTCAATGTCAATCGACAATCGTTGGAAAATTATCATCTTCAAATAGAAGAAAAAGAACGTCTTGAAAAAGAAAATCAGATTAATAAAATAATGCAGGATAAAAATTTATTTCCTCGTTTGCAATATTCTGTCAGTGGAAAAAACACAACTTATACAGTCCACAAACCAATCATAACTATTGGGCGAGACAAAGACAATGATTTAGTGTTGCTATCAGATAGTGTTTCGAGACATCATGCTAAACTGATTTTCAACGGAGTGAATTTTGAAATTCACGATTTAGGAAGTACTAATAAAATAGTTGTCAATGGAGCTTTTGTAGAACAGAAAGTTTTAATTAATGGAGATATTATCGGATTTGGAGAAATTATTGTATATTTTTATATTTAGGAGTAAAATATGGAAAACAAAGAATTAGCAAAAGGAACAAATTTGCAGTCTGGCAAATATACTATTGAGCGGATAATCGGTGCGGGTGGATTTGGTATTACCTATTACGCCCGACACAATGGTTTAGGATATCATTTTGCTATTAAGGAGTTTTTTATTTCAGCTTATTGTCTGCGGAATTCATTACAAAAAACAGTATTATTGCAAGGAATAGATCCTACTATATATGAGAAATACCGCCAAAAATTTATAGAAGAAGCACAAATATTGGCGCAACTCGACCACCCGAATATTGTCAGAGTGACTGATATTTTTCAGGAAAATAATACAGCTTATATTGTGATGCCGTTCGTTGAAGGACAAACCATGCAGCAATTGGTCGAGCAGAATGGAAAGTTAGAATATGAAACGGCTGTTAATTATATCGCTCAGCTATCGGAAGCTGTTGATTATATTCATCAACGAGATATTTTACATCGCGACATCAAACCTGAAAATATTATTATCACACCCGAAAATAAAGCAATTTTAATAGACTTCGGTTCTGCACGGGAGTTTATTCATGATAAGACACAGCAGCATACTTCGATTTATACTCAAGGTTATGCGCCTTTGGAACAGTATTCCTCGAATAGTAAAAAAGGTTCGTATTCGGATATTTATTCGCTTGGCGCAACTTTTTATTTTGCGTTGACAGGGCAGAAACCAATGGATGCCGCTTCGCGAACTATGGAAACAATGCCGGAGCCTAAAGCATTGGTTGCTGATATTCCTGATGTTGCTAATCGGACAATTATGAAAGCTGTGTCATTGAAACCAGAAGAAAGACAACAAAGGATAAATGAGTTTATGGGGGATTTGTTGAGTAAAAAAGAGAAAAGCAATGTATCTGAAAATTCCAAACAAAAGATTATATCCAAACCTAAAGGGAACGAATCTGTAGTTTCATGGGTTTTATTTGCTATTACTTTCTTCGTGTGTATTATTTTAGGGGTTGTAGTATTCCAAATAGATGGCGAACAAACAAGATTGCGATATAAATTATCAGAAACTCAAGATTATCTGTCGCAAACAGATCGTAAATTGTCTGAAGCACAGAAAAAATTATCAGAGTCAGAGGGTAAGTTGTTGGAAGTGCAGAAAAAGGAAAATGATAGACTAATTGCACCAACAATAGATATGAAAAATACAACAAATAATAAGCCTAAAAAAACATATAAACATGGAACTGTAATTAAACGAGAAAAACTTGGACCTAAAGGCGGTTTTTTTGTTGAAGCTGTAGGTAACAAAACCGGATGGAATGTATCTGGATATGCAAATATTACATACTTGCAAGCAGAAGATGGTGAAGTGCAAACGTCTAGGATTTATGAGTATAATAGATTTACATATAAAAGACAATGGACAGGATATCACTATGTATCTTGGTTCGATGGATATTTTACACAAAAGGGATTTTTGAAGAAATATGATGCAGATGATGATTATGATTGGTCTTCAATATTAGAGCAATTAATTAAATAAATAGTTCTTCATGTTTTTCTTTGTAGACCTAAAAATAAAAAGTAATTTAATTAAGTAAAATGAATAGAATTATACTTATAGGCAACGGATTTGATTTAGCTCATGGTTTACGCACGAGTTACACGCACTTTATAGATAACTATTGGAAAAGAAAATCAGATTTAATATCAAAGAAAAATTCTCATGAATACGAAGATAATGATATTTGGATAAGAATAACAGAAGGAAAATCTTTTTTAGAAGAATGGGGATTCTCTTCTGAAAAGATTCAAACTTACTCTGACTTCAAGAAACATATGTATCACGTTCATGATTTAATGAAAAGAGGGATGGTAAATGCTTGGAATTATTTCACTTATTATAATAAATTTCTTGAGAAAATCACAGATAAATCTGATTTGGACAATTGGGTTGATATTGAAGAAGAATATTACACGATGTTGAAAGAATGTTTTGATAATAAAGGAAATATTTATCATCTAAATCAAGATTTTGATCGAATTAAGAAAGCTTTAGAAACATACCTAATAGAAGATGTAAATGATAAACTGGAAGACTTCTCGATAGATTTTCCTTGCAGGGATATAGTAGAGAAAATATATTCTGATTTCAAGAAAGACGATTTTGCGGAATGTGCAAAAGATATAGACTTAGGCTTGTCTCCAAATTCTATTTTGTTTCTTAATTTTAATTATACATCAACAATACATTTTTACTCCGAAAATGACATAATTAATCGTTTCTTAAATAATAAACCACAACCAAAAGTTGAATCGATTTATATTCATGGGAAGTTAGGAGCGAAGAATAATCCTATTATATTTGGTTATGGAGACGAAATGGATTATTATTATAGACATATTAAAAATCTCAATAACAAAAGCTATTATGAAAACATGAAAAATTTCAAATATTTGGAAACGGATAATAATAAAAAACTACAAACTTACCTTAATTCAGATTATTATCAAGTATTTATCTTTGGTCATTCTTGTGGAAATTCAGATAGAACGTTACTAAGCTCTCTCTTTCGCCATGATAACTGTGTTTCTATTAAACCCTTTTATTATATAAATAAATGGGGTGAGGATAATTTTAGCGATCTTACAAGGAATATATCTCAACATTTTACAGATGACAAAGTAATGAGAGATAAAGTGGTTAATAAGACTTATTGCGAACCATTAATGAGATAATGCTGTTGATTGATATATCAAAAGTTCTTTATACAAATGATAAACATTCAAACCAATATAATTTCTGCTACCGATATCGGCTTAATCCGTGAAATCAACGAAGATAGCTGTCATACTGTCGAAACTCCAAATGGCTATTTATGTATAGTTTGTGATGGTATGGGAGGACACGTTGGCGGAGCACAAGCCTCTCGTATTGCGGTGGATTGCATTATGCAGTTCTTTTTCAAAGAAAAATACAGTAACATTCGATTGGCATTGAAAGAGTCTCTTGATTTTGCCAATCTTCAAATTATTGGCACAGCATCAGACCATTCGGAGTTAAAAGGAATGGGAACTACCGCTTGCGTTCTACTTGTGCAAGATGATTGTGTCTGGTTTGCACATGTGGGAGACAGCCGGATTTATCTATATGTAGCTAAAGAAAAATGTCTACATCGTCTGACCAAAGATCATTCATACGTACAAGGATTGATTGACCAAGGTATTATTTACGAAGAAGAAGCGGAAAATCATCCGGATAGAAATCGGATATTAAAAGCATTAGGAATAAAAGAAGATTTGCAAGCGGAGATTGTCGAATACTCTGTATTTCCGGCAAAAGGCGATCTCTTTCTGATTTGTAGCGATGGACTTTCAAGTATGGTTCCCGATAAACGAATAGAAACTATCCTTTCCTCAAAAAATGATTTGCAAGAAAAAGAAAATTCCTTGATGTCGGCTGCAAAAGCCGCAGGTGGATTGGATAACATCACTTTTCAATTAATAAGAATAAGTCAAAGTCCACATAAAAAAAGCATATTTGTAAGTAAAAACAATCCTATAAAAAAAGCAAGAAAGAAGCCCGTTTCGTTGAAATACGCTTTATTAATCATTGTAGTTGCCGTTCTATTGACAAGTATTTTAATAGGTCGAAAAGGAGAACAGATACAAATAGAAACTCCGATTGTACCTGTAGATTCTACAATAATAATCAATCAGCAAGATTCTATTCTTGAAAATAGCACAAGTAAAAATATTCCTATAACCCATAATACAGATAGTATATGAAAGTCATCACTATAGGTCGAGATATCGACAACGACATTGTTGTTCACGACAGTAAGGTGTCTCGCCACCATTTGCAGATTATCAATGAAACAGGTAGTTTTAAGATTATAGACTTCAATTCTAAAAATGGGACTTTTGTAAACGAAAGGAAAATATCAGGAGAGACCGCACTTCTTATGAATGATGTTGTTCGTATCGGGGATACAATATTGCCATGGCAAAACTATTTCACTGAAAAGAAAACGAAGAGCAATATTCGTCAACGTGTTGGATTTATAGGAGCTGCAGTGACAGTAGTTATGATTGTTCTGCTTTTTGTCTATTTTCAAAAGCCGCAGGAAACAAGGATAAAAATGCAAGAAGAAAATGGAGTTCTTTATATTCCAATGAAAATCAATGGACAAGAGCTCAGTTTTGTATTTGATACCGGAGCAAGTAGTATTTGCATATCCACGTTAGAAGCGTTGGTTTTGATAAAGAACGGTTTACTTACGGAAAGCGATATTCTCGGACAGCAAGGATTTGCAGATGCTACTGGAAGAATTTCAGTCGGAACTAAAATTAATTTAAAGACAGTTCAAATTGGGAACAAAGAACTAAAAAATGTAGAAGCAACCATTATTGAAAATCCGAGTGCGGTATGTTTACTTGGACAAACTGCATTGTCTCAATTTGGCACATACAAAATAGATAACTCTAAAAAAGAAATCATATTTGAATGAGCGCAAACCAGAGTGTTTTTTATTGCAGATATTTCGCCAGCTCTCTTTCTATCGTATTATAATCCTTTACCCGCAACACAATTTCCCCGTCCTTATCCAAAATAAAAGTCGCAGGAATTTCAGTAACATTGTATTTTTGTGAAGCCGAAGAATAAACCGATTCCGGGTCTCTAACGCAAATCCAGGGCAAATTAACCGCAACATTTTTCCAAAAATGCTCATCCGGGTCCAATGAAATTTGATAAATCTCAAAACCTTTAGGCTGATATTTCGTGTAAATTTCGGCTAAAAGCATATTGTGAATAGGAGAATCGTTTTTTGTATAAGCCGTAAATTCCACCAAAGTCACTTTATTTTTTCCCGCCTCAGACAAGCGAATCTCTTTTCCGTCCAAAGCAGGAAGAGAAATGTCGAAAAAATCTTTGCTATCCGCTTCTGAAGCTTCAATCTCAATTGGACGCTCGCCTCTTAAAACGGCAATAGAATTAGTAAACAAATTCTTTAATTGAAGCGCCCTTGGCGAATCCGGATAAGCAGTATTCCAAGCGTTGGCTACAGCTCCAAATAAGCGGTTGTCCTCTTTATTGTAAATGTCAAAAATCAACAGATTATTTACTTGTTGAAATAGAGCGAAATAAGTTGATGTAGAAAGAAAATAAGAAGCAATATAACTTTTTGCTGTAGTTTTATAATTATCAACAATTTCTTCTACACTCTTTGCATATTGGTCAATTGTGATTTCATTTGCTTCATATTGTTTCTGTAAAGAATTGTATTTTTGACTAGTATTCAGTTGCAATAGAGACAGTTCTTTTATTTTTTTCGATTCGCTGTCATCTCCGCTCAAACTGTAATCCGTTGCAAAATTAGTATCATTAGCAGTAATCGTAATTGTTTCAGTACTGTCAATTGCAAAATTAATAATTTGGTTTCCTAAACGCAAACGATAAAAATCGGGAGCTTGCGGACGATTTTGTTTAAATGTAAAACTGTTTTTATCCAATTTTACCGAATCAAGTATTGTTATCTTTGAAATTCCAATATTTTCTAAATAAAGCATTTTCCCATTTTCGCCTTGAATTTCTCCATTAACCGTAAATTGCTGTTTCTTTTCACAAGAGAAAAATAGAACCGAAAAAATGCAGAAAAAGAGAACTTTAGATGTAAATATTTTGAACATGATGACGTAAATAAAATTTGATTTGCAAAGATAAGTGATTTCACTAATTTTTCATTATCTTTGCTCGATTTTAAAAGAGAAAAAATTTTAGAAAGATTATTTATGATTAATCCTATTGTAAAAACAATTGATTTAGGTGATGGAAGAACTATCACGCTAGAAACCGGCAAATTAGCGAAACAAGCTGATGGTTCGGTTGTTTTGAGAATGAACAATACAATGATGTTGGCAACCGTTTGTGCCGCAAAAGATGCTAATCCGGGTGTGGACTTTATGCCATTGCAAGTTGAATATAAGGAAAAATTTTCCGCTTTCGGACGTTTTCCCGGTGGTTTTATGAAAAGAGAAGGACGTGCTTCTGATTATGAAATTTTGACGGACCGTTTGATTGACCGCGCTTTACGCCCTTTATTCCCAGATGATTTTCACGCAGAAGTTTTTGTTAATATAATACTTTTCTCAACTGACGGAGAAGATATGCCGGACGCATTGACCGGTTTGGCGGCATCCGCTGCTTTAGCTGTTTCTACGATTCCATTTAACGGTCCAATCTCAGAAGTTCGAGTGGCTCC
>JGI996J12353_1000110_pt1 | contig 24079 bp, 19 predicted proteins | sample IntmicLarv5ML5BL_FD_12353 | JGI IMG/M metagenome (IMG submission 12353) | reverse complement strand
GCAGCGACTCGCATAGCTTACCGGATTGAAGAACGTTATCCGGAGGTAGAGGCTGTTGTGCCGATGATAACCAGCCATTCAAATCCGGAAACAGGAACGATTCATGGAACGAGAATAAAGATAAAGACAATCTTAGCAGAGAAAAACTTCTTTGATGTTTTTTCGTTTCCGCTCGTACAAGGAAGTAAAGACCAAGTGCTGGAAGCAAAAAATGGAGCTGTCATTTCCGAAACTTTTGCTCGAAGAGCATTTCCGGACAAAGACCCCTTAGGCGAATCAATCGTGTTCCATGACTCTGTTACTGTAACGGTAACCGGAGTGATGAAGGATATAAAAAACTCGGCAATTCCTTATGCGGATGTTATTTTTCGTATTGATAACATCGAATATTTTAATAGCGGGCTGTATAGCGATGCCTATCATAATGCAGGTGGGGCAATCATTGCTGTTTTAGCGAAAGAAGGTGCCGATTTGCAGGCAAAAACCGATGATTTGCTTAGCTATTTCAAAGAAATATACTGGATATATGAACGAGGGATATACCAAACAGTCCGTTTCATTCCTTTCAGTGAGTTTTATTTTGCAAAAATTGATGCATCCGGAATGATGAACCAGGGGGATAAATCGTTTGTGTTGATATTGATATCGGTTGGATTTGTCATTCTTTTGTTTGCCATTTTCAATTATATCAATCTTACGGTGGCGCAAACCGGATTTCGGGCGCGGGAAATGGCTACTCGCCTTTTGGTTGGAGCTTCTTCCGGAGAACCGGTCAGACGCTTAATTGTTGAATCTGTTTTGCTGACTTTCGGTTCTTTACTTTTAGGAATCTTTTTAGCTTTTCTTTTTGTGCCTTTTGCTAATGATTTATTAAGAACAATATTAGACCTTGCAGGATTCTTTTCTGTGGGAAATATTGCCATTATTCTTTTTTCGACAATCATACTGGGAATTATTTCGGGAATTTTTCCTTCCTGGTTTATTTCCCGTTCCAAGCCGATTGATGTGGTCAGAGGAACTTTTGCATTGAAAAATAAATTGGTCTTTAGTAAAGTTTTTATTACCATTCAAAATGTGATTACTATTGCATTGCTCGTCGTTTCGCTTGTTATGTCGGCGCAAATCGACCATTTGATTCATGCGCCTTTGGGATACAACAATAAAAATATTATCAATATTCCAAATTATGGTATTGGAGGTCCGCAAGTAGTTCAGACTTTGGCAAACGAATTGGAGACTTTGGCATCTGTAAAAAGAGTTGCCTTATCACAGGGAACACCGTTCAGTAGGGGAAACAATTATACTTTTGAATATAAGGAAAAAAATATAGGTCTGCAGATATTGACAGGAGATTCTACGTTCTTTAATATGTTTGGTTTTGAAATTCTACACGATAATCACACAGCTGAGACGAAGAAAACTTACTATAATGAGCAAGCATACAAAGAATTAGAATTAGATGATGACGCAATCACTGTTCCTAATATTGATTTGTGGTTTAGCAACGGTATCAGTGGTAAAGTAAAAGATTTTCAGTTAGGGGATATTCTATCCAACACCCCACCTGTAGCGATTGTCGTGAATAATCGTTCTGATATTTATCCTTGGAATTTGCTTGTAGAAGTGCAAGGAGAACCTGCCATTGCTTACAATCAAGTGAAAGAAGTATTTGAAAAAATGACCAATCTGGATTTTGAAGCTATGTTTATGGAAGAAGAAGTTGCCAAAAGGTTTGCTCCTCAGCGTCGCGTGCAAAAAATTGTGAGCATCTTTACCGGAATTGCGATGTTGATTTCATTATTGGGATTGATTGCTATTTCCACTTATTTTATTCGTCAACGAGAAAAAGAAATAGCCGTTAAAAAAGTCATGGGTTCTACTAATTACAAAATAACATTGAAGCTGGTTCAATCGTTTTTGAATTATGTTTTGATTGCTTTTGTTCTTGCCACTCCAATCAGTTGGTATATCTTGAATCAATGGTTGGCGGATTATTCGTATTGCATTACACTTAGTCCGTTTTATTTCATTGTTGGTGGATTATTCTGTCTGGTTATTTCTGCGTTAACTGTTTTTTATCAAAGTCGAAAGGCAGCAAACGCTAATCCTGTGAAATTTTTGAAAAACGAATAAAGAATAAATGCTAATGGAACGCGGATGAAACGGATTTTCGCTGGCGCGGATTTGCAATCCGTGCCAAACATATATAACGGCACGGATTGCAAATCCGCGCCAGCGAAATCCGCTCAATCCATTTCATCCGCGTTCCATTGGTTTATTCGATTGTATATCCTTTTACTTTTGCAAAAGCGATTACGGAAGCGTTAATCGCTTTTCCCAAATCATCTTCGCCATTGTTTTCTTTTTTACTTTCGTTGTCAATATATTCTTGGCGTTTTTTAGCCAAATCAGCGATTTCTTTTTGAATATTAGCTCTTTCTTTTTTCTTATCTTCAATGACTGCTTTAATTTCTGTTTCCGATTTATCTTTTAATTCTTTCGGAAGGTCATTTTTTGAAATTTCCTTTAACGATTGTTTTTCGTCATACAAATCGACCAAATCCCAAGATTCGTTTTTGTAAATGACTTTGGATTTACTAATGGTTCGCGCAGTGTGATTTTCTTTTGAAATTGATTTCGCATTTTCATCCTGTCTCGCTTGATTCATTTGTTTTTCAGCACCTTTACTGCCATAAGCAATATAAGTGGAATTTAAACGTATATTATATTCGCTGATTTTATCATCGTAAGGAGTTGAAATATATTGAACTTTATTCGAATAATCAATGTTGAAATACTTACCTTGCCCGCAATCCGCACCGTCTTTCCAAAGTTCCCGAATGCCGGTTTTATTATCTCCGCAATAAATCGTATTTACATATATTCCTTTGCTCAGTGCAGAGCTAATTGCTTCTTTATAAGAGATTTTTCCTTGATTAAATTCTTCATTTCCGGCAATGTAAATCAATTTCATATCTGATTTTTTATTTCCCCAATCTAATTTATTTACAGCTTCTTGAATAACTGCACCGCAATATTCCAATCCGCCATTTGTTCGTAAAGTGAAAAGTACTTCAGACAGAAGGTCCAAATCGGTAGTCATCGGTGTTACTTGACGAATAAAATCCGATTTTTCAGATAAACCATTGTTCCCATATTCATACAATGCAATTTCAACAGTTGGTGTTTTTCCTTGAAATTTTAAGGTGGTAAGAGTGTTCACAATATCCCATAAACGAGATTTTGCTTGGTCGATTAGTCCGTCCATGCTGCTTGAAGTGTCCAATAAAAGAGCGACTTGTATTTTAGAATCACTTTTATCGTTCACTGTTTTTGAATTACTATTTCCACAATTGAAAAGGAATAAACCCATTAATAATACGCTGAATAATTTTACTTTTTTCATGATGATAATTTTTTAGAATTATTTAAACTGCTTCAAAAATAGAGGCAAATAATTTAACATTTCCGGCAAAATGGGTGAACTCCTTTTTTGAAATGGTAAAACATAAAGTATAATTGGTAGAAAATGATTTACTTTACATTTTAATTGAATGATATGAATCGAATAGGATTGATTTTGATATTTTTCTTTTGGCTAAATTTTTCTTCTTTTGCTCAATCTCAAAAAATTGTCAAGCAAAAAGAAGCAGTTCTTGAATTGTCAAAATCCTTAGAAGAAGGAAAATCGGATGATTTACTTGCTGTTGATTATGAGAATTTGGCGAAGGAACTTGCTGCGAATAAAGAATATATTAAAGCGGAAGAAAATTATATTAAAGCAAAAAATCTTTATGTGAAATTAAAAAATAAGGAGAAAGTTGCTTTAATTGAGCGCGAATTGGCGAAATTAAATGAAGCGCAAAACCGAATAGATGATGCGATAACGAATTATCAATTAGCCAGTAAGATTTCCGAAAATAAAAATCGGCAAGAAATTAATCAGAGTGATGTGCAACGTTTGATGAATCAATCGAATTCGGTTGCACAAACCAAATACATTAGTCAAAAAATTGAATTGTTAGAAGATGCCGATTCCTTAAAGAGTGGTGAAATTTCGGATGCTTATGTTCAAATGGCTCAGGTTAATTTAGAGCAAAACGAGCCGGAAAAAGCAATCGAAAACTATGAAATTGCGTTGAAAAAGCTTGAAAAAACAGAAGATAAAATCGAAATTACAAAAAAAATAGCAAATATTTATGCCTCTAATCAACAATTAGAAAAGGCAATTGAATTGAAAGAACAAATACTTGAAAAGGCTCAAACGGCAAATGATTCTCGTCTTGAAATTGAACAATTACAGAATCTTTCGACTGCTTATTTTGCTGCTTCAAATGAGGAAAAAGGAATTGAACTTCTTATGGATGCTTACAATTTAGCTCTTGAAAACGGACATACATTGGAATCGAAACAAAGTATGGAATTATTGACTGATTATTATCGAAAAACGAAACAGGAAAAGCAAGCTTTGTTGATTTATTCGGATTTTATCAGCAAATTAGAATTATTGATAAAGTCTGATAGTTCTTTGGTGGATTCTAAAATATTTCAGGTAAATGAAGAAAAAATTGCTCAATTGGAGAAAGAAAGAGCTTTGACAGATGAACTGATAAAAAAGAAAAATTCATTTAATTACTTTTTGCTTTTTATTATTCTTTTAATTTTGACCCTTTTGTTTTTCATTGTTCGTTCATTACTTAATATTCGAGTGAAAAATAAAAAAATAGCTCTTCAATCTTTGCGCAGAGAAATGAATCCGCATTTTATCTTTAATAGCTTAAATAGCGTCAATCAATTCATTGCGCAAAACAATGAATTAGAAGCGAATAAATATCTTTCTTCTTATTCTAAATTGATGCGGAATATTATGGAAAATTCCAATAAAGACTTTATTCCTTTATCTGTTGAATTGGACCAAATGAAAGAGTATTTGCAATTGGAACATCTGCGTTTTGGTGAGAAATTCAGTTATACGATTGATGTGGATGAAAATTTGGACACAGATGCGGTTTTGTTTCCCAATATGCTTATTCAGCCACAATTGGAAAATGCAATTTGGCACGGTTTGCGTTATAAAAACGAGAAAGGATATTTGTCACTGAAAATAACAAAAGAATCCGATTCATTATTTGTAACAATAGAGGATAACGGAATTGGTATTGAGGAAAGCAAAAAGTTGAAAACGGTTCGCCAAAAGGAACATAAATCCATTGGTTTAAGCAACACGTATGATAGAATTGAATTATTGAATAATTTGTATCACACAAAAATCAGATTAAGCGTGAACGAAAAAATGGGAGAGGAGAGAGGAGTTATTGTAATCATTCAAATTTCGCTGAGATGAAAAAAATTCAAACAGTAATTGTTGAAGACGAAGTTTCGGCGAGAGAAGCTTTGAAATCTTATTTGTCTAAATACTGTCCTCAAATACAAGTGATTGGAGAAGCGCAAAACGCGAAAGAAGCAGTTGTTTTATTGCACGAGTTGGAACCTCAACTGATTTTTTTGGATGTTGAAATGCCTTTCGGAAATGCCTTTGATGTTTTAGATGCTTGTCACGATATTCATTTTGAAACGATATTTGTGACTGCTTATTCTGAATATTCGCTGCGCGCATTGAATCAGAGTGCATCTTATTATTTGCTGAAACCGGTTAGCATTGAAGAATTAATTGTTGCTGTAAATAAAGTGCATGAAAATATTCTGAATAATGAATTATTCAATCATAACAAAATCTTATTAGAAAATTTACGGGAATCGCGACCGGAAAAGCAACAAATCATTTTGCCAACCTTGGAAGGTTTTGAAGTGGTAAAAATAGAAAATATAATTCGTTTGCAGGGAAATGGCAATTTTACCGATATTTATTTGAAAGATAAATCTAAAAAAATGGTTTGCCGTTTTCTAAAACATTTTGAAGAAATACTTCCGATTCCTTTTTTGCGAATTCATAAATCCCATATAATTAATATCGATTATGTGAAATCGTATCATAAAAATTCAGGCGGATATGTGCTGCTTGAAGACGGAAATGAAATCGAAATATCTCCTGCTTATAAAGACCATTTTCTGAAAATGTTTAAATGAGACGTTTTATTCAGATTTCCAGTGAGCCAGATTTTATTCCACATCAACAATATCAACCAAACTAACGCCCAACACCTGACATATCTTATATAATGTACCAATGGTGGGATTAGTTCTACCCTTTTCAATCCTTATCAAATTGTTATATTCAATATTCAATTTATCAGATAATTGTTGTAATGTTAAATTTCTTTCTATTCTTAAATTTCTGATTTTCAACCCAATTTTAACAATTAAGTCTTCCTTGCTCATACTTTTTCTATCATTATTGATTGCAAGACAAAGGAAATTGTTTACTTTTGCACCTTAACAATCATATATGATTGTTTTGAAAAAAAGGAGGTATGCTGAAAATCCTATGAAAACAGAGTAGGCAATAACAATTATTTAATTTAATTTTATGAAAAAAGTATTTTCTTTTATGGTGTTAGCCATAAGTGTGTTATCATTAACAACAAGTTGTACATCTCTAAATCAAACAATGAGAGAACCGGCATCAAGAGTAGAATTTACCAAGAGTGATTTTTCCTTGTCTAATCAAGTTTCAGCAGATGCAACAGTTGTAACAGTTTTTGGAATTGATTGGCTTAGATTATTTTCAAAAAAAATGGGAAGTGTGGATACTGGTTCTTCATCAATTCAAGCAGCAAGTATTCCTGTAATTGGAAATTTAGTCTCAGATAAATCAAAAAATTATGCCCTTTATAATTTAATGGAACAAAATAAGGGATATGATGTTGTTTTTTATCCGCAATATGAAACTAAGGTTCAAAAACCACTTTTAGGATTCGGTTTTCTTACAAAAATTACAACAGTTAAAACAACTGCAAGATTAGGAAAAATAAAAGAGTGAAAAATTTCAAAGGAGAATAATTGTGGTTATTCTCAAAAAGGAAAGATGAATGGTTAAAAGAGGTTGTCTCAAAAGTCGTTTAAAACTTTTGAGATAACCTCTCTTTGTTTTGAAAATTTGAAATAATTTCACACGTATCAAAAAAATCATTATATTTAAGATAAATAAATACATTATGAACACAAAACTTACTTTGACAATAGAAAAATCGGTAATTGAGGATGCCAAAAAATATGCTAAAGAAAAAGAACGTAGCTTATCTAGTTTAATTGAAAATTATTTGAGAGCTATTACTAAGTCCACAAAAGACGAAATAGGAAAAGAAACATCAATCGTCCAATCATTGAAAGGCTCTTTTCAGATGCCTAAAGATTTTGATTATAAAAAAGAACTCGCTAGAAAATTATCCGAAAAATACATGTAAGAATGAATCGAATATTGATTGATACAGATATAATATTAGATTTCTTTTTTGGATGTGTTGAATATAGATAAGGGATTGATAACTAAAGAATTAAGTTCTGACTTTAAAGATTTTGAAGATGCATTACAGAATTATTCTGCAGAGCAAAGCAATGAAATAGATGTTATTATTACTCGAAATATAAAGGATTATAAAAATAGTCGCTTACTGGTAATGTTACCCGATAACTATCTAAAGATTAATTGTTAATTGAAACACCGTTTCTCCTTCCGGAGATACAAAATGAAGCAATTTTCCTCCATGCAGTCTCATAATATATCGCGAAACACTTAATCCAATTCCCGAACCGGAATGTTTTGTTGTAAAAAAAGGAATAAAAATGTGAGGTAAAATATCCGGAGAAATTGGTTTTCCGGTGTTTGCGATATCCAGCGTTATTTTATCTTTTTGTTTTCTATTGATGCGAATTTGGATTTTTTCGTTTGAATTTGCTTCGATAGCTTCAATTGCATTTTTAATTAAATTGATTAAGACTTGTGCAACCAATTGCTCATCCATATTAACAGTGATATTGGTTTCATCCGCGAAAATAGAGAAATCAATGCCTTTTTCATGGATTGAATGTTCGTGAAGTTTGGCAATTTTATCGACTAAGCCATTTAAATGGAATGCTTTTTTTTGCGGCTTGGGAATACTTGTAAATTTTCGGTAGGATTCAACGAAAGACAATAAACCGGATGCTGTACTGTTGATTGTTTCAAAAGCTTCAATTGTATCTTCAGTATTGGATTTATTCGATTGAAGTAAAGATTGCATTGTTTCGCTCAAAGACGTAATTGGTGCTATCGAATTCATTATTTCATGAGTCATCACTCGAATCAGGCGAATCCACGATTCCATTTCTTTTGTTTCGAGTTCATTCCCAATATTATTCATTGTAATAATCCGCATCATTCCTCGTTTCATCTTGATTTCCGAAACTTGTAAACTGATTTGCAATTCTTCTTTTTCGGTCGGGAGAGTTATCTGAATGTTATCTTCTGCTTTTAATTGATGAAACAATTCAGGATAAGATTCATCAATTGCTGCTAATTGATTGATATGCGAAAAAACGGAAAGACCTAGCATTCTTAATGCGGATTGATTTACTTTTTGCACAATACCACTTTTGTCTACAATGACCGTTCCGGTTGGAACACTTTGGAGAATTATACTCAGAAAGTTTTCATTTTCAATGACTTCTTTTTTCGCATTAACCAGAATGTCTTTAATTCGATTCATCATTTGGTTCATTTCTTTTTCTCGCTCAGAAAGTTTTGTTTCTGAAAAATGAAAAGAATAATCGCCATTTTCGAGCGCATTTAGAAGAAAGAGAATGTTTTTATTGAATTTGCTGTATGTTTTATTTAGCGAAGCTATGAAAATTAAAAGGACAACCGCTAACATAATTGCCCACGGATATTCTTTGTGAAAAAGACAAAAAGAAAAGCTTATTGCTGTGGCTAACAATAAAAGGGTGTAGATATATAATTTATACTGAATGGATTTAAACATAAATTTGCGTATTGTTCCTATTGATTGTCTGCTTGGGCTTTTGACGGGCACCAAATTTGTTGGCTGTCCAAATTAACTTCATCTTCGTTTTTCTCTATGCTTTTGAATTCCTTCTTTTTTCAAAATAATACGCCTCAACGTCTCCACTTGTCTTTATCAAACCGTCTCCTTTTTTCTTATTTTTTCTCTCTATATTGTTCAAAGAATGTCATGTCTGGTTCGTAAATCGTTTTTGGTTTAAGACCAAGTTCAACATCTTCAAACATTTTAACAAGCTTGTCGCCATCTACTAATTCAAGTTTGATATTGTTTTTTTCAATGTCAAGTGCTGCTTTTGCAAACGAACCTGTTGTAATAAAAAGTCCTTTTTCAACACTTCTTTTATTTGTTTCCATTACACCGATAAATGCTTGAACTTTTTCTGTCGGAACTGTTCCTGAGTAACGCTTACATTGAAAATAAACGCTCATGTTTACAAATGGATTTAATTTAAGTGTTGCATAACCATCAATACCACCATCATGCGATTGTTGTGAAATTTCAATGTTTTCAAAATCATATTCTCTTAAAAGTCGTCCACACAAATGCTCAAAGCCTATCGGAGATAAATTTTGTAAAACCTCAATTAAAGAAAGCTGAAAATTCGGATTGGAACTGTCGGATTCGTCTTCTGATTGCGTAGCGATTATTTTTTCAACTTCACCTTCAGATTCTTTTCCTTCTCGTAAATCTGCTTGTATTTTTACCCACTTTAAAAATATTTTATGTGATTTTTGTTCGTCTAATTTAGTGCTCCAACCTTTTTGACTAAGTGCCCAAACACCACGTTTTGAAGTAGCAAGAAGTTCTTCCCAAACTAAATATTGTCTTGCCCAAGCCAATTGGTTTGGGAATTTCAATGCGCCAGATTTTTCATAACGTTCAGTCAGAATTATGTCAGGTATTTTAAGTTCTTCGCCAATCCATTCTGTTATTTCTTTTGGTGTCGCAGAACCGCCCAATGCTCTTAATGCATCAAGAACAGGTCCAAACCATTTTACAAATTCTGTTTTTTCGCTTTTTTTCTTACTCATTTTTTATCTTGCTTTTCTGTTTTGATGGGTCGCTTCTAAACGAACTCTTTAATTTCTCTATCGAAATCGCTTTAGTATTGTAACACTTCTTTACGCCAATATTCTTCAAATTACCTTCTTGACGAACTAACAAGAAATACTTGTGACTTGCTTCTTTCAAAAGTTCTCCATCAACTATGATACCATTATCATCCTGATATAGGACGAATTGACTGTTTGTTGATTGTATTTTATCATTATCCATAATTTACTGTTTCTCCTAGTATGATTAAATTTCTTTTCCTTTTTATTCTGTAACAGGAGATAAAGGCACAACTGAATCCGCTTTTTGTTCCGGAATTGTAATTGGATTTAATACTCTTTTCTTTCTGAATAAATCGTTAAAATTATTAAAATCTTTCCTAAACAGAATCCCAAATCCTTGTGTCATTTCGGGAGTGCTACTGTAATAATTTCGATAATTATAATGATTAAAACCTTTTAGACGAATATCTCCGCTTTTTGTAAGTTTATATTCGATGTCAAAATCTCCAACAAGAGGAATATTTCCATTTTCCTGATGCGTATACGGATTATCAATATAACCGAAATTACCATTGATAATCAGTCGATTATTTAAGAGTGTACTAGACATCAACAATTCCACTTCAGTACTCGCTTCATCTCCTTCGTATGCTTGATGAAACTTCGTTCCAACTTGAAAATTGTCGCTTATATTCCCCAGTATATTAGATATTTGAGTGGACAAAGCTGAAGCTAAATATGAAAAATCATTGTTGAATCTTGCATCACTTCTTGCGTATTCCGGTGATGTGTAAAACCGTTTTAGAACAAGTAAATAAGCAATCTGCCGAGTCATCATATCCTCTGTTCGGATATAACTTTTAACCTGTCGCTCCAATTCGGAGGTTGCGCCCGGAAATTCAAGGTCAAATTTAATCAGTGGTTGTTCCAGTGGGCCGGATAACAGCAAGATACAACTAACCGGAATATTATTTCGAGCACTCACATTTAATTCGAGTAAACGCTGGTCTAAATCTCCCAAATTAGCAGTTGTTGTATAAGCGGCTTTAACATTTAAATTGGCAGCATTGGGGTCGCCCTGAAAAGTAACCGAACTTCCGTCTTCAATTTCAAAGTTCCGAATCAATGCTTGTTCTAGGCTGAAATTATATTTACCCCTTTCAATCGTATAATTACCAAAAACTTTTACGGGTGTTTTGGTTCCATATTCGATACGAGTATTTCCGTTTCCAACAGCACTGATTTTGTCTCCGGAACGAGGGTCCATAATCATTTCGAGGGTAGCTTCATTGTTTATAACGACATTCAAATTCAGACGAATTTCGGTTTCCTTCGCTTGTACAGGTTGATTTATTGGTTGTTCAAAAAATAATTCGGAAATTGTATCTTTCTTTTGATTCACAAAATTGATAAAATCATAATTTACAATATCCGTTTCTTCCATAACATTAAGCGTGATGTGAGTTTTTTCTGTGTTATGCATAGAAACGTCTATAAAAACCAAGTCTTCAGTTCCTCTAATAGAAGCCGTTCCGGTTCCAAAACCGGTTCCGTAAAAATTCGGACTTGCTAAATAATTAGCATTAAAAATCATAAAATTGTCGTAAGAAAGCTGGGTTGAAAATTCAAAATCATCGAATAACTTATGGCGCACATAACCATTGGCTAAAGCTTTATTTCCATACTTATCTTGGATAATTACATCTTTCAGAGAAATCTCGTCCGGAGTACATCTGACCCAATCGGAAAAAGTGTATTTGGTATTTAGAAATTCTATTCCAAAACTGGCATTTTCTACCCATGCGTTGCCTTCTATAGTTGGGTCGTTCAAACTTCCGAATAAACGTATTTTTCCGGTTATATTTCCGGAAAAGTCTTTTACTACGTTATCCAACCATTTTCGCAGAAAGGCTGCATTGGCATTCTTGGCATCGAAAAGGATAGATAATTCTTCTTTCATCGGATAAATAATTCCGTCAACATTCACATGAGTTGTATCGTCTTTGAAAACACTGCCTTTCATGACAACACCTTGATTTTCTTCATCCCATAATCCCAATAAGTCTAAATGACCGAAAACGACATCATTAAAAGAAAAATCAATAATATCTAAATTTGTGGATAATTTACGCGTGTTATAAACATCTTTTGCCGAAACCGTTCCGGTTGCAAGTCCACCAAAAGTCAGTGTTTTTTTATCTAAAGATTTAAAAATGTAATCTAAGTTGACTTGATTCAACGCAATAGAGATTTCGTCTTCTTCATTCGGAGAAATATCTCCATTGATTTTTATAAATTGCTTGTTATGCGTTGCGTTAAAGTTATTTATACTCAATTGATTGTCTTTGAATTGGATTTTTGCAGGAGAAATTGTCCAGATAGAATCATTAAAAACGAGCTTTGAAGAATCAAGATGAGTTGAAATACTAAGAGGTTTATTTTTATCCGGAAAAATAAGTTGGGTTGCAAAGTCTAATTTTCCTCTATATTTTAAATCTTTGTTGTCTTTCCATTCAATTGCTGAATAAATCGAATCATTCAACGCCTTAAAATCTGCTGCAACAATTAATTTATTGTCTTTCTTTTGTTGGCTAATTCCGTCTAATTTTAATTCGATACAATTTTGAAAATTATTCAAATCTACGGTAAAACTTTCGACAAGAGAGCCGAAAAAATTGGCACGGGGAAAGTAGGCATTTAACTGAAATTTATGATAGAGACTATTATATTCTCCACTTATTCGGGACTTATTGTAAAGAGTTACAGGCAATTCAAAAATGTATGAAAGATTTCGTGTGTCATTGATTGATAAATCCAATTTAAGGTCAATTCCTTTTGTCGTATTTGATTTTTTGTTAGAAGTAACCAATGAGGGCAAATGCAAAGAAAGCGTTTCTTTAAGCGCAGGAATTAGGCTGTTTATTGCCGAATTACCTTCTATTTTTCCGGTAATAACATCTGAATTTATTACTAATGCTTTTTGATTTTCTTCTTGTAATGACGATTCTATTGATAAATGGTCCATAGAATAAATCCCTTTATCAGTGGAAAATGAAAAATCAGACAGAGCCAAATTTCCTATCATATTATCCGGATTATTTCCTTTAACATTGGCATTTAGAGCAAATGATAATTTAGGCTCTTTGTATTTCTTTGTTAAATTTAATTTGTCCGGTAATAAATCTGTCACTTTTGCCGAAAAGTCAAACTCTGAATCTTTTCCGTCAAAAGAAAAAAGACCATTAGCCGTTAATTGCCCATTCATATTATCTGCATTTAATAGTCCTTTGAAACTATTGGGCGTTAATTCTCCTTGTAAACTAATATTCTCATAACGATAGGATTTGTATTCAAAATAGTTTACAAGAGCATCAATCTGTCCTTTAAAATCTTTTTCATTTTTGAAAGCCGCATTCAAGTCGATTTGAAAATTGGCACTTCCAAAATCGTCATTACCCATTAATTTTTTCACATCAATTTCGGAGCTGGAAATTTTGCCATTTACAGTCATCATTTGCTCTTTTCCTAAATTAACATCTGCCCGCAAATTCCCGATTTCAGTTTTCAAATTGACATAAGCTGATAAGTTATTTAAATAACCGATTGCATTTCCTTCAATCGAAACTTGTCCTAAATTTTTAACCGGTTCCGGCAATGGATTGGGTTTTGGATTGAAATTATCAACTATTCTTTGTATGCCTCGAGAAGTTATGTGAGAATCATGAATGTCGCTGTTTATGTAAATAGAACGAATATCCGAACTATTTAAATTTTGAACATTTGTATTTGTCGATATAAAAAGGTCTTTTCCTTCTTTGACTGTGAAATCTTTGAGATTTAAATCGCTAAAAGTGCCGTAGGCAAATCCTTGTATTTCAATTTTATCTCGAAAATAAGAGAAAACGGGCACTATTGAACTAATATCTTTTAACCGAATTGTGGAAGGTTCTATTTGAAAATTGAAAAGTACCTTTTCTATAAAATTGTCTTCGGGCAGAATTTGGTCATATTCAGCCGAAATCGTTGTTAAATGAATTTTAGATTGAGGTAATTCTAATCGCAAATGATTTATATTTGCCTTTTCTGAATTTATCGCTAAATCGAAAGCAAGGTGTTTGACTTGAAATCCGGCTTTTTCGGCGAAACTCAAACGTTTTATATCTGCTTCGAGTTTATTATTTTTGACTTCTTTCAGCTTTATTTTTGCAGTGATATTGCTTAAATAAACATCATTTGCATTGAACTTTTCGGGAGTAATATCTTTGTTTTTGATTTGATATGCGAAATTTCCGTGTCCTAAACTTAAATTCTTGATACTGACATCAATATTAGTCTCTTTTTTCTCTTTGTCGCTTTGAAAAGCATCAATAATATATTGAATATTAAGAGGCGAAACGGGCGTTTCTTTATTCAATTTTAAGGTAAAAGTATAGATTTGCGCTGAACTAAAATGAAATTTTTGTTTGAAAAGAGGAATAAAGTCAAATCCGACAGCAACTCTTTTGGCAGTGAATAAAGTATCGCCGGATTGGTCTTCTAAATAAATGTTTTTTAAAATTAATTTATTGAATAATTGAAATTCAACTCGTCCGATTTGTACGTCTGTTTCTATTCTTTCTTCTAAATATTCAGTCGCTATTTTCGCTATTTTCTTTTGAAAATAAGGTACTTGCAATAAAGTGGCTGGTATAATATATAATACCAGCACTGCAATTAACAAAATCCAAACTATGTATTTTAGTGCTTTCATTTGAAAAAACTTCACAAAGCTATTAAAAAAACGCTATTTTTGTAGAAAAATAACTCTAAATATCCTTAAATGGACGTAACAATCTTAGGAATCGAATCATCGTGTGATGATACTTCAGCAGCAGTCATTCGGAATGGTGTCATTTTGTCGAATATTATTGCCGGACAAAAAGTGCATGAAGCTTATGGTGGCGTTGTGCCGGAACTTGCATCTCGGGCGCATCAACAAAATATTATTCCGGTGGTGGACCAAGCGATTAAGCAGGCCGGAATAAAAAAAGAGGATTTGTCAGCGGTTGCTTTTACTCGTGGACCGGGACTTTTGGGTTCGCTTTTAGTTGGAACTTCATTTACAAAAGGTTTTACAACGGCGTTAGATATTCCAATGATTGACGTTAATCATCTGCAAGCGCACGTTTTAGCGCATTTTATTAAACAAAAAGATGAAGATGAAAATCAGCCGGAATATCCTTTTTTATGTTTGTTGGTTTCCGGTGGAAATTCGCAGATTATTTTGGTGCGAGCTTACAATGATATGGAAGTTATCGGACAAACGATTGATGATGCGGCGGGAGAAGCTTTTGATAAATGTGCCAAAGTGATGGGTTTGCCTTATCCGGGAGGGCCTGTAATCGACCGTTTGGCGAAAGAAGGAAATCCAAAAGCTTTTAAGTTAAATAAACCGCAGATTAAAGGATATGATTATAGTTTTAGCGGATTAAAAACGTCTTTTCTTTATTTGTTAAGGGATGAATTGAAGAAAAATCCTAATTTTATTGAAGAAAACAAAGCGGATTTAAGTGCGAGTTTGCAATATACGATTATTGAAGTTTTAATGGACAAACTTCGCAAAGCGGCTAAAGACTTGAAGATAAAAGAAGTCGCTGTTGCCGGAGGAGTTTCTGCCAATTCCGGTTTGAGAAACGCATTTGAAGAACATGCCGAAAAATACAATTGGAAAATTCACATTCCGCCTTTTGCATATACAACGGATAATGCCGCAATGGTTGCGATGAGCGGATATTTCAAATATTTGGACAAAGAGTTTTGTCCGATTGATGCAGTTCCTTTTTCTCGTGTAATTATTTAACTCAATGGATGTAATTTATTTCTACATAATCATTTCCGCTGTTGTTCTTGACTTTGTTTGGGGACAAATTTTGGGTTTTCTCAATCGCAAGCGGATGAGTCCTGAAATTCCAAAAGAATTGGAAAGAATTTATAATCAGGAAGAATATACGAAACAACAATCGTATCAAAAAGAAAACAGTCAATTTGGATTGTTAACCGGAAGTTTTTCGTTTGTGGTTACTCTCGTTGTTTTACTTTGCGGCGTTTTCGGCTGGTTGGACAATACCTTAAGAGACTGTACGGTCAACTTTATACTTCTTCCGCTGTCTTTTTTCGGAATCATTATGTTGGTAAATGGAATCATCAATCTTCCTTTTGAATGGTATGGAACATTTACGATTGAGGAAAAATTTGGCTTTAATAAATCAACGCCCAAACTTTTTGTTATGGATTGGTTGAAGGGGATTTTGTTAACGGCTCTTTTAGGCGGATTCATTTTTGTTGCCATTCTGATTATTTATCAATATACGGAAACTTGGTTTTGGCTGCTTGCTTGGATTTTGGTTTCTGCTTTCTCCTTGATAATGAGTTTGTTTTATTCCGAATGGATTGTTCCTTTATTTAATAAACAAACTCCTTTGGAAGAAGGGGAATTGCGAGATGCGATTGAAGTTTTTGCTCAAAAAGCGGGATTTGAATTGAAAAACATTTATGTCATGGACGGTTCAAAAAGAAGCACGAAAGCCAATGCTTATTTTACCGGAATGGGCAAAAAGAAACGAATTGTTTTGTTTGACACCTTGATTAACGATTTGAATACTGAAGAGATTGTTGCTGTTTTGGCTCATGAAATTGGACATTACAAGAAAAAACATATTATTTATTCGATGATAATGTCGATAATTTCTACCGGAATTACATTTTATATTCTTTCCTTGTTTTTAGGAAACCTTTCATTGGCAAAGGCTTTGGGCGGAGAAATTGCTTCATTTCATTTGGGATTGATTGGGTTTTCATTTTTGTTTGCGCCGATTTCGGAATTAACCGGATTGTTTTTTAATGCAATTTCTCGAAAAAACGAATACGAAGCCGATGCTTATGCTGCCGGTTTCGGGCTGGGAAATGCGTTGATTAGCGGCTTGGAGAAATTATCTGTCAAATCATTGAGTAATTTAAATCCGCATCCATTGGTGGTGTTTTGGTATTATTCGCATCCCACGTTATTGCAACGGATTCGGAATATCAAGGCAATAAATCAATCAGAATAATTGCGTTTTTTTGATTGTTATAGAGAGTCGAAAAAACAGCTTCTCTTTTGGCAATACTTTCTTTCGGAAACTCTTCTGTGAAGCAGCTTTTGATGACTGCAATGATTTCTTCCGCTTTGTCAGGCAGAATTTGGCATAATTCGTCCAAGCCGGAACCGGCAACCATTTTTTCATTGACTAAACAGTGATGTCCATTGTATAAAGCATTCAATAATTTCAGTTTAACGCCCGAAATCTGGTTGGTATATAACAAGTTAACTGCTGCTGCTCTGATTAATTGAGTTAATGCTTTTTCTTCAAGATTAGCATATATGGATATGTTTTTATGTGGCTGACTTAATTCTAACAGAGAATCATCCGGATTTCTTCCTGCAAATATCCAATTTATTTCTTCGTCTAATGATGCGACAAATTGAATTAGAAACTTTGCTGCATTTATATTTTCCGGAGTGCTTAAATCCCCATGATAAAGAACATATGGTTTTGTTGTTTCGGATAAAACAATTTTTTCTCCGGATGCAAAAAAGAGTGGGAGATAGGCTGTTTTTTCTTTTCCGTACGCTTTTTCAAAATACGCTTTTTCGCGAGAAGAAAGACTTAGAATGCGATTGGCAAAATGCAATTGTTTTTCGTATTTCTTGAGTTTGAATGCTTCCCAATGAAAATACAATTTTTTTAATATTGAAGAAGAATTTTGAGCTAAACCGCTGTAATATTCGTGTTCTATATTGTGCGCTCGAACGAGCTTTAATCGTTTTTCTAAAAGCGGATGATTTAGATAATAACATGAATGTAATCCTTCAAATAGGATAGGATAACCATTTGATTGCAAGTTTGTTAATAATTCCTTGTTTCTTCTGCTATAAACAATGTAAGGCAGGTAAGAAATTTGAGAAATGACACCTGTTTTTCGTTGATAATAGTGAACTTTTTCGCAGTATTTTTCTAATTCTTCGGCTTCTTCTCTTCCATAAGTAAATGTATGAAGAATTATTTTTATACCGCTCTCTTTTAAAGCTTTGAGTTTGTAAAATACATCGATAGCCCCTCCATAATCAGCGGGATACGGAACATTGAAAGAAATAATATTGAGATGTTTTTCAATCATTGGAAATCAAAGGTAGTAAAAAAAAACACACCACGAGCCAATGGAACGCGGATATTTAGTTATAAAAAATTCGCCGCCTTATCAAAAACCTCTCTAAAAGTTTCGTTAATTACTTCTTTATTTCCTTTTGTTGTAAGCGGAAAAGGCCATTGATGCGAATATGGAAAAGGAAAATCCATTTCTTCGACTATTTCATCAGACGAACGACCAAGTGCCGTCACAATCCCACTTGTTGGAATTACCGTGTCATTTTTTAGTGAAACACTCCGGATTCGCTTTTTCGTTTCCTGAAAAAAACCTTCTCGAAAATCAGCTAATACATCGGGGCGAATCATCGATTTGAAAGCCTTTTCTAACAAATTATCATCACTTGAAGTTGAATACTCCGTTAAAAAATCAGTGTTGAAATAGTGTTGTATCTTATCATTTGCAACATTATCCAAAATGTCCCGCGCATTGGCATTCATTTGAGAAAAAATGGAACCTCCACAGAACATGAATAAACGACTATTTGTGAAACAGTTTTTCGGATTGGCAAGAAGTAATATTTCAGAAAGAAAAGCTCCGATTGAATATCCGAATAAATGCACAGTTGTATTTTCCTTGAAGAGAGGATGTTGTCCGTTTTTTATTTCTGTCATTAATTGCAGAATATTATTTGCTGATTCCATTCCGGAAATATAAAATCGGATAGGTTGCTGGCTCAATCGACTACTTAACGCCAAATTAACAAAAGTTGAATTTTCCAAATGGGGAATTTCTTGCATTCGTTGGTTTATCCATGGACGGGCAACACGCGGATTTATCCAAGAAGCTGGTGTGCGATTCATGTGAAAAGCCAAAGGAAATAAAATAACCGGTTTGCCTGTTGTTTGAGTTAAATATTCAGCCCAACAAAGATACTTTTTCCAAAAACGTTCATTTAATCCGTGTAACAATAAAATAGCTTCCTCTTTTTTTGTTTTGCCTTTGGGAGTAAAAACATAATAATTGAACGATTTATTTTCGATAATCTCATTGTCTTTTACCGGATAAAATTCCGAAGTGGAAATTCGTTGTTGAAAATTTTCAATTTCTTTTGAAGTTTCTTCAAATTGGAAAGGGATAATTTCTAAATTGCTGTCTTCTAATTCGACCTTTTCTGTGTAAGAAAAAACCTTATCGAGTTGTTGTGTGCGAACAAGTATATCCATATTATTTCGTTTTGACTGCAAACAAACAACATTTGCCATTTTTTTCAAAATTAATGGTTTTAACAGCATAGAAAAGGGATGAAATCCCTTATTCTGGGATGAAAATTTAATATGAGGGATAAATGAAATTAATAATTTATTACCTTTGCCAACGTTAATTTAGGCATAAGAATAAAATGTTAAATCAAAAAATCCCAACTTATTTTCATAGTAAACAGAATATTATTTACTTAGTGCTTTCTACTGCTATTTTTGCGCTAACATTCATCAATATTTACAAACCTTTCAGTTCCGAGAGTTGGTACGACGTTTCAGACCTTCGTTTTTTTGTCTTTTCCAGCCTAATTATTTTAACCGGTGTTTTGGTTGTTGTGATTAGTCGGATAATTATGTATTATGTGGGAAAAAAGAAGCGAATTACAGTTGGAAATTATTCCATTTGGATTATTTTGGAGATATTTTTCATGTCTCTTTTTTATACAATTTATACCGTTTATTTAAATCCCGAGCGAGATTACTTGAGTGTTTTTAAGGAATCTTCCATAAATACAGCTTTGGTTCTTCTTTTACCTTATGCTTTGATTCATCTCTACATTATTTACCGGGAAAATAAACGTCAATTGCAACTGATGGAAGAAAAAACAGAAACGATATCATCTCAGAAAATTTATTGCTTTTACGATGAAAAAAATGAATTGCGACTGTCTGTAAATAAAAATAATTTGCTGTATTTGGAATCTGCAGATAATTATGTGTTGATTTGGTATCTGAATAAAGGTCTTTTGACTAAATTTATGCTTCGTAATTCGATGAAATCAATGGAAGAACAATTAAATGATACAAATGTCCTTCGTTCTCATCGTTCTTTCATGGTAAATTTTGATCAAGTGAACGTAATCCGGCGTCAAAAGGATGGAATTTATGTTGAATTTGGGCTAAAAGATGTTCCGGATATACCAATTTCAAAAAAATATAGCGAAAAAGTGACTCAAAAGTTTATTTCTTGTACATAAATATTATCTTTGCAGAGATTTTAATTAATTTATAAATATGAAAAATTTAGTAGAAAACTTAAATCAACTTTTTGCAGAATTTGCAAAAGACGCAGCTGATAACGTAGAAAAAGGTAACAAAGCAGCGGGAACTCGTGCTAGAAAAGCTTCTTTAGCTATTGAAAAAGCATTAAAAGATTTTCGTAAAAAATCAATTGAAGCTTCAAAGTAACAATTGAGAAAATCTTAAAAAGCGAAATGGAGAGCTATATGAAAATATTGCTCTCCATTTTTATTTTAAATATTTTACGGCATCTCGCTGGCTTTCGCTGGCGCGGATTTGTAATCTGTGCCAAACATATACAAAGGCACGGATTGCAAATCCGCGCCAGCGAGGTGTCATGAAATTTTTACGGCATCTGTGCAAGGTCTAAAATAAAAGAAAAATTAGTTATCTTTGTGAATTACAACTATTTTTTATCCCATGAAATTCCATTTCCAAAAGTGCTTACTTTTGTTATTTCTCTCGTCATTTTTCTTGTTGGAGATAGCTGCGCAGGAAAATGTTGATTATGGACTGCGTTTTAATTCTTATCGCTATGTTAAGGAAGACAGAACCAGCTTAAATCTGACACCAACTAAATCGTTAGTTCTTCCCGCAAAATATACTATTTCTTTTGATTTGAAATTTGATCCGGATCAAGATTTGTTTGGACTTATTTTCAGGCTTATTAATGGTCATAATCACATTGATTATTTACTTTACAATAAAGGAATTTCCGTAAATACCAATATTGAAATATTTGAAACTTCATTTGAAGAGGCGAATATTGATTCGCACAATTGGTTTCCGGTAAAAGTAACTATTGATACAAGGAAAAAGGAAATAATATCTCTTATCGGAAATAAAGAGGTTGCAGGTGAAATTTCTTTTTTAGAAGATTTTGATAAGGTAAATATTGTTTTTGGAAGATGCGACTATCCGGGATTTCAATATGCCGAAATTTCTCCAATGTCCATTAAAAACTTAAAGATCACAGATGCAAAAGAGAAAACAATATATCAATGGACTTTATACAAATACGCAGAAAATGGAGTTTATGATGATATTCGTAATCATTTTGCGGCTTCTCAAAATCCAAATTGGATTATAAAAGACCATATTCATTGGGAAAAACAGATTTCCTTTGAGTCGCGATTTATGCCCCAAATCAATTATAATTCGCAGAAAAATGAAATTTTCTTATACGATCTTCAATCCTTTTTTCAATTGGATGTTAATTCAAACACCTTAGTAACCAATCCGGTATATAACGCTTATCCCTATATTCATCAATCAAATAATCTGATATACAATCCATTATCAGATAATTATATTTGGTATACATTTATATATGATGTAGGAAATGTTGTTTTAGAATATGATTCAATTAAAAAAGATTGGAATGTGCAATCTCAAAAGATAACACCGCCTCATTATTGGCAACACAATCGTTTCTTTTCGGAAACAGAAAATAAATTATATATATTTGGCGGTTATGGACATCATTCTTATCGAAAAGAAGCCCAAATATATGATTTTACTACAAATCTGTGGCAAAGAAGAGAAATAACAGGCGATGGATTGCCTCCTCGTTATTTGAGTGGTTTGGGGAAATTAGATGATCAACATATTTTGATTTTTGGTGGATATGGTAGTAAAATGGCAAGTCAAGGATTATCTCCTCATTTTTATTACGATTTGTATAAGATCAATATCAAAACATTGGAATCAGAGAAAATATGGACTTTATCTTCTCCGGAAAATGATTTTGCTGTTTCTAATTCAATTGTTGTGGATACCGTTCGAAATTCTTTTTATGCTTTGACTTTCCCTACCGAAAAATTTCAATCTCAACTCTCTCTCTTGCGGTTTTCATTGGATAAGCCGGAATATGAAGTTTTAGCCAATAGTATTCCTGTTAATTTTGAGGATACGCGATCTATTTTTGATTTATATTTAGACCAAGACAATCAAAAGTTAATTGCTTTGACTTCTTTTAGAGAGACGATGAATGATTCGACTAATATAAATTCGTTATATAGTTTAGCTTATCCACCTCTTTTGAAAAGTGAAATATTACAAGAAAAGAAGTCAAAAGATCGATTCAATCAAATTGCTTTTCTTGTTTTCTTTTTATTGGCATTCATTTTCTTTTTTCGTATAAAAAAGAAAAAGCGACTCAAAGGGATTGTCTCAGAAGATAAAAATCCAAATACATACATAAATAAAGACGAAAAAAGTAGTTCTATTCGATTTTTCGGAGAATTTAATGTGATAGATAAAGACGGAAATGACATCACAAAAGAATTTACGCCTTTATTTAGACAATTATTTGTGATTATTGTATTATATACTTTCAAAGAAGGGAAAGGAATTTCTTCCGGAAAATTAAAAGAAATTTTTTGGTATGATAAAAGTGATGAAAGTGCCAAAAATAATAGGGGAGTGGCTATTCGTAAATTGCGACAGTTATTGGAACGTGTTGGCAATGTGAATATTATAAGTCATAACTCTTTCTGGAAAATTGATTTTGGAAATATATATTCTGATTATTCTCAAGTATTGCACTTAATGGATAAATTGTCGAATAACGAGTCTGTTCGATTAGATGATTTGAACAATTTATTGAATATTGTTTCTAAAGGAGAATTGCTTCCGGCTTTTCAGACAGAATGGATTGACCCATTCAAAGCTGATTTTTCAAATACATTAATTGATTTGTTATTGAAAATTTCGAATCAAAAGGAAATAAAAATTGCACCTCAGATTTGTATTAATCTTACAGATGCAATTTTTATTCATGATCCGCTTAATGAAGACGCACTTCGCCTCAAATGTACTTCTTTTGTCCATTTAGGGCGAAATGGTCTTGCGAAGAAAACGTATCTTACTTTTGTTAAAGAATACAAGCTCTTATTTGGTTCTGAATTTGGATATTCTTTTGAACAAATAATAAATTCTTGACTTTGTTTCCGGAATATAGGAGTTAAACTCAGGGTAAACGCATTTAAATCTAATACTTCGCTAGCGCGGATTTGTAATCCGTGCTCTTTTGTGATATTTGGCACGGATTGCAAATCCGCGCTAGCGAGAGCGTTCTTTTACCCCGAGCTACACTCTTGGCTCGGCGTAGGCTCCGCCTACGTCGCGTTAAAAGCAAGTGTCCACACTTGCAAAATAAATCTCTTTTTTGCCCCCTGCTCGGCATAATGTCCCGTTACGTCGTTTTTAAAACAAAAGCTCCTGCTTTTGATTGCAAGGCAGGAGCCTTGCTTTTAATACGACGTAGGCAGAGCCTACGCCGAGCGAGGGAGTTAAACGCAGGTTAAACGCATTTAAATCTAATACTTCGCTAGCGCGGATTTGTAATCCGTGCTCTTTTGTGATATTTGGCACGAATTGCAAATCCGCGCCAGCGAGAGCGTTCTTTTACCCCGAGCTACACCCTCAGCTCGGCGCAGGCTCCGCCTACGTCGCGTTAAAAGCAAGCATCCACACTTGCAAAATAAATCTCTTTTTTGCCCCCTGCTCGGCGTAACGTCCCGTTACGTCGTTTTTAAAACAAAAGCTCCTGCTTTTGATTGCAAGGCAGGAGCCTTGCTTTTAATACGACGTAGGCAGAGCCTACGCCGAGCGAGGG
>JGI996J12353_1000109_pt1 | contig 24253 bp, 25 predicted proteins | sample IntmicLarv5ML5BL_FD_12353 | JGI IMG/M metagenome (IMG submission 12353) | reverse complement strand
GAGCCGATGGTTCGAAAAGATCTGCCGGAAATTGTTTCAAGAATTGATAAAACCAAGACAACGGTTTCAATGTTCACTTCCGGTTTCCGTCTGAATGACGAGCGTGCCGAAGTGTTGAAAGAAGCAGGATTGACTTCCGTTAAAATCAGTTTTGACAGCGCCGACCCCGAAGTTCATGATAAATTCCGCGGCAGAAAAGGCGCTTTCGATGACGCGATCGCTGCTGTAAAATCGGCAAACAAAGTCGAACTTATGACAGATATGTATCTGACAATTTCGCCTTATAATATTGATAACATCGATGATTTGTATCAGCTGGCAACGGAAATGAATATGACCGAAATGTCAATGACCGGAATTATCGCTGTCGGCAACTGGAAAGATCACGAAGACGAAGTTATGACGCGCGTCGATGCCAAACGTTTAGAAGAATTCCACAAAAGCAAAAATTCTGTTCAGGAAGGTCCGCGCGTCACCGCTCTTCCTTATTTGATGGGTCCCGATATGTTCGGCTGCTTTGCCGGAAATCGCTGGATGCACGTTGCGTCAACCGGTGATGTTTTGCCGTGTCCGTACACGCCGCTTTCATTTGGAAACATTCGCGACGAACCGCTTTCGGCTCTTTGGTCGGAAATGGGCAAGTTCCCCGCTTACAAAAAGCAGTCAATGGTTTGTCTCATGCGCGACCCCGAATTCCGTAAGAAATACATTCATACAATTCCGGAAGGCACGCAGCTGCCTTATTATTCCGGCTCTAAAAACAAAGAAAAGGAATCGGAAAATAAAATTAAACTTTAATTCAGTAAGTTATTATTAACAGATTGAAAGGGAAGCGGCAATTATGAATATTGAACTCAATAATCGAAAAATTATTTTCGGATTAACATTGATTCCGATTATTTTCGCTTGCCTCTTTTTCTATTTTTTTGACAGATTAAGTGAAATTCGCGTCAATTTCGGCGGATTGCTGCTGGCAATTTCTTTTTTCCAAATGTCTTTGGAAAAATCTCCTCTTTCTAAAAAATGGAATTACGGTTTCCTCGTTTTTTCAATTTTGCTTTACGGATATTTCCTGACATCTCCTTTCCTTGATTACAGGGCAGCATTCGGTCTTAATCCGACTTGGTATCTGATTGTTCCTGCTTTGGTGTATATGATTATTTTCTATATTCTTCATTACAAGGAAAATAAAAAGAACCCGACAGCTTCTTCTAAGAAATTTAAAAATTTCTAATTTTAACATTTTTTGTTTTTTCAAAAAATTTGATCGAATTATCGACTTTTCAATCATTTTTTTTCAAAAAGCATTTTTATTATAAGCACTTCATTGAATTCATATTTTAAAGCAAAATAATGTTTGGCATATTTTGAATTAATTCGGGTTGTGTGTTTTGGATGGATCAAAAGAAAAAAGAAACAATTACGGCAATCAGTATTTTTCTTGTATTGGTTGCAATCGGTTTTGCCGTTAATTATTATTTTGAAATCGTTCACGGCGGTTTCAGTTATTTCTCGATCGGAATCATCGCTGTCGCTCCGGTTTTGATTGCTTTTGCATACACCGGTTTGAAATATTCAAAAAAATGGATGGTCGGCGCAATTATTTTTTCCGTCATTTTGTATGTTATGTATTTGTTCGGCAGCGGCTGGAATTCTTGGATTCAAATGCTTTTGATTTTGGCTTCCGGAATTTATTTGATTGGTATGCTTTATTTGAAAACAAAAGCGGAAAAAGAACTTTTAGCGGAATGATGATTATGAAACTTTCAAAATCCGCAAGTGCTGTTCAAATTTCTCTAATGATTATGGGGGCGGCTATTGCTCTGTTTTATTTCTTCAATGATAACAATCTTACACTCACTGTTCTTTTTTTATTCATCGCTCCGATTTTTATCGCAAACGGAATCGTTTCGATTAAATCTTTGAAGTGGTGGCATGCACTTTCGATTCTTTTTGGTCTCGGATTTTACTGTCTTTATTTTTTCAGAGAATATTTCAATGGTTGGTGGTATTTCGCTTATTTTTTAATTGCTCTTGTCGCTGAAGATATAATTAAAACTCAGAGGAATTTAAAATGAAATATGATACAATCGTCAGAATATTTTGCGGAATATTGTTAATTGCCGGAATTTGTCATACATATTATTCAGGTCCCGATTATTTTTTGCTGTATCCGATGACAGCCTCTATGCTGCTCATGTGTTCGCTTCTTAAAATGAAAAAAGTCCGAACTCCCGACCGTTCCAAATTGTTCGGCATTATCGGTATTTTTGCGGTTTTATTGTCATGTTTGATGTATTTTGTTCTCTCTCCCCGGGAGTATCTGAGTCCGCTTGCCGAAATCGGAATTGCAATAGGGCTTGTTGCTTATTTCTGTTTTTTAATGTGGTACAAAGGAGTGAATTAATCCCAAAATTAAATCTTTTTTATTTTTATAATTTTCATCATTCTTCACGATTTGTCATGAACATCTCATGCGTTCTCATTTCCTGCTATTGTTCATGTTTTTCGAAATTTGCCAAAACCTTTTTAATATAGTCACTCTTTATTCGTTTTGCATTTTGGAGCTTTTTGCCTAAAACACATGTTGGAGGCACAGTTCCTGCCGCTCTTTTTTGTCACGATTGTTCATGGCGAAGCACGCGGGCGGTTTGAAAAAGAATTGAAACGAATTGTTTTAACCAATTTGCTTATATATGGGGGAGTGGATTGTCTACTTTACCCTTTATTGGACGGTGTAATTACTGCATTTGCAGTGGTTATTCGTTTGAAATTAAAATAGAGACGGTATTCGCATGGCTAACAATGAAATCTTATCTGAAATTAAAAAGGCAGAAGAAGATGCAAAAAAAGCGGTAAGCGAGGCCACTGAAGCAAAGAATCAAAAAATTGCAAAAGCTCGAACTGAAGCACGCCAAGTTCTCGAAGACGGTGAAGAAGAAGCTGTAAAAGCTGCTCAAAACGCTCTTCGTTCCGGTGAAGCTGAAATCGATGCAAAACGCAATGAGATTGTTGGCGAAGGTGTTCGCGAAGCTGAATCTGTAGCTGTGAAATCCCAATCAAATATTCCAAAAGCCGTTAAATTTTTACTCGAGGAATTTGAAAGGGAGATACGCGTATGAGTTACCCGAAACGAATGACAAAATGTTTAATCGCTGGTCACAAGAACCATCTTGAAACCACGGTTGATACATTGCATGATCTTGATTTGCTTCATGTAGAGGATTTTGTCGATGGTAGCGACACTGATTTTGAAATCGGCATGCCGATGGAATACGGCGAAGAAGTCTCAAGAAAGCTCGTTAAAGTGCGTTCTATTTCTAATGTTTTGAATGTCAAACCGACAGCCGAAACCATCAAGTTAAACGAAACAACAGTTTCCAAAGAACTTGATGCAAAAATCGAAGAAATGAATGCCGAAATCGACCAAAACTCCGAAAAAATGTCTGCGCTCGACGCACGCATCAAAGATATTGAGTCTGCCGAAAAGGAAATTTCACCTTTCTTGGCTTACGATTTAGATTTGGCATACTACGGCGGCTACGACAAATTAGCGGTTTTTTCAGGCACAGTTTCAAACTTAAACGAATCACGCCTTCTTGAAATAACAGATGCTTATCAGCTTTTCACCGGACCCGGATCAAAGTTCTTCGTTCTCTTCGCTTCAAAGAAATTTGAAAAAGAGATCTTATCAGTTCTTTCCGAAATGGGTTACAGAGAAATGAAAGCGCCCGGCAAAACCGGACTTCCGTCCGATATTTTCGCGGCACTTGAAGCTGAAAAATCAGACATACAAGTACAGATTGAAACTTTAACAGCAGAACGTTCTGCGTTGAACGAAAAATACGGAAACTTCATCCTTGCAAGTGATGAATTCCTCAGTATTTTGAGTGAAAAAGCAGAGCTGCCTTTAAGAATTGCCACGTCCGAACACACGTTTGTCATTGAGGGGTGGGTCCTGACAGATTATTTCGATGAATTTACTGCAACGCTTTCCGAAAAGACTGGAAACGGCGTTTTCATCACAACACTTGAAGTCGATATGCATGACGAAAAAGAGATTGCAAAGATTCCGGTGGAATATGAAAACGGCAAAATCGCAAGTCCTATGGAAGCGGTCGTTGATTTGTACTCTCGTCCGAAATATACTGAAATTGATCCGTCGTCATTACTTGCCATATCTTTCCCGTTAATCTACGGTATGATTCTCGGTGATATCGGGTATGCGCTCGCTTTGATGGCTTTGGCCTTCCTTGTGATCAAATTCGTGAAAATGGACAGTATCAAACCATTAATGTACGTACTGATTTATTGTCAAATCTCGGCTCTGATTTTCGGTATTATATACGGCGAGTTTATGGGTTTCCCACTGGCAGGATATGAATCCCACGGTGCTCACTACCCCGGCTTAATTCCAGGTCTTGAAACACTTGTTTTTAACTTCGAATTGTTTGTCGACGAACCGTTTACATTCCCGTTACACAGATCACACATGATTATGACATTTTTAGTCGGCACAGCTGCTTTCGGGTTCTTGCATCTTAATGCTGGTTTTATTGTTGGATTCTTCAACATCAAAGCTCAGCACGGTGTGATGCACGCAATTCTTGAGAAGTTGAGCTGGATCGTTATTGAACTCGGTGTTATTGCAGCAATCGTTGCATGGTACCTTGGACTCGGCACAGTTGTTATTGCAATCTGCGCCATTGTTGCAGTTATCGGTGTTGTTATGCTCGCTAAGGGCGAAGGAATTAAAGGACCGATTGAACTTCCGGGTCTTCTCGGAAATATCATGTCTTACACTCGTATTATTGCGGTCGGCCTTTCTTCTATCTATATCGCATCAACTGTTAACGACATTGCATTCGGTGGACTTATTTGGTCGCCGCATGACGGATTCAGTGTACTGATGTTTATATCAATTTTGGTATTTATTCTCGGTCATTTACTGAACTGTGTTCTGAGTATTATTGCTCCCGGCTTACACGCGCTCAGATTACAGTATGTCGAATTTTTCGGCAAATTCTATGCCAGCGGGGGCAAAGCATACAAACCATTTGGTCATTTAAAGAAATATATTATGGAGGAATAAAATCATGGTAGAAATTACAACAGAAGGATTTGAAGCATTAGCAAAAGCAGTCGCAATCGTAGGTACAGGTTTCGCAACCGCATGGGCAGAAAAAGTCATCGGTACAGCAGCAATCGGTGCAATGGTCGAAAATGAATCCATTTTCGGTAAAGCACTCGTTTTGACTGTTCTCCCGGAAACCATCGTCATCTTCGGTCTTGTCGTTGCAATTCTTATCTAAATTCAAAAATTTAAGGGCGGATTTTTCCGCTCTTAATTTTTTAAAGGTGTTAGCATGGGACTGGAAATCGTATTAAATGATATTACTGAGGGTGCCAAAGAAGACGTCCGACGTATCAACGATGAAGCAGAATCTGTTTCAAACTTGATTATCGGAGAGGCTCGTCAGGCTTCCAAGGAAGCACTGGGGTCCCGTCTTGCTGATGTTGAAGCTAAACTCGAACAACAGCGCCAGCAAGTATTATCAAGTGCCAATTTAGAGGTGAAACGTATTGTTTTAAACAAGCGTAAAGCCCTTTTGGATCAAATTTATGATCAAGCCCTTGAACAAGTTCGGGAATTGCCTGCTGACAAAAATGAGGAATACCTCAAAGCCCTCATCGTAGCGAATGAAAAAGATGGTCATAGAATTTATTCTAACAAGGATTCTGAAAAAATCGTTAAGAAAGCATCCTCTTTGGAATACGGCGGAAACATTGATTGTATCGGCGGTATTGTCATCGAAAACGAAAACGGAACAATCCGTTTGGATTTCACATACGATTTGATTTTAAAGAATTCTTATGATCGTTCATTGAAAGCTATCTCCGATATCCTTAACGGGTGATTTGTCATGAATGCGCAAAAGATTCAGGATTTGACATTATACGTTCACGGAAAAATTCCGAAACGTATTTCTAAGCATGTTCCTGACCGTCTTCCCCGAATCGGAAAAGGTGCTTCAAACTATCCGTACGCGGTTACCCGCTTGCGGGCTATGAGAATCAAGTTATTCCCGCGGGATGCTTATCCGAGATTTTTGAACATGAGTTTAGACGAAATCACGCGCAAAATCGGAGAATCTGAATATAAGCAAGATATTGATGAACTCTCAAGAGAGTATACAGGTATCAATTTAATTGAACACGCTTTAAACAGAAACATGGCAGCTTCATTCCAAAAAATCTTAAAGATTACGGAAGGCGAGCCCCATGAACTTGTTTTGGAATATCTCAGAATCTTTGATATTGATAATATCAAAACTATTCTTCGTGGAAAAGTTCATAATATTCCGGAAGACCAAATTCTTCAGACTTTGGCTACCGGTGGTGTTCTTCGTTATACTTTCTTATCCGGTTTAGTTTCAAAATCTATTGAAGAAATTCTTGTCTTGTTCCAAGATACGCCTTACGGGGCAGTTTTGGAAAATTTCGACAGTTCAAATCTTCCGGAAATTGAAAACGAATTGGATAAATTCTATTATGAGAATCTTTTTAGGGCAATCGGTTACTCCGGCTCGTCAGACCGCAAGCAATTCGATCAATTTGTTCGAAGAGAAATTGATATTAAAAATTTGAGTTTGCTTCTCCGTATTAAAAAATACAGCGCAGCAGCAAATGAAAATGCAGAAAACCAATGTCAAATTGAAGGTATCACTTCAATGATAATTCCGCACGGTCTTGCTTTAGAAGCAGACAAGTTAATCGATGTATGCTATGACGATTTCGTCGACGCACTTCGTTTGACACCCTATTGGGAAGCTGTCGGCTCTCTTCTTGACAATCGGGATTTAACATCTGTTTCTTTAACAGATATCGAAGCTCGGCTTTTGAGGTACAATTTAACAAAAGTTACCGCAAACTCTCGTCGCTTCATGCTGTCAATTGTTCCGATTTTAGAATTTATCATTTACAAATCGAATGAAGTTCGCAATTTAAGAATAATTGTTCGCGGCAAGTCGGTTGGAATGGATAATGATTTAATTAAAGACCGGTTGGTGATTCTTTAATGGAAATATCAGTCATTGGAAATAGCGATTTCGTTACGGGTTTCCGGCTCGCCGGCATTCGTAAAGTTTATGAAACAGACAATCTCGGTGTCGAATCCGTCGTTCGCGCGGTTTTGGAAGACAAAGACATCGGTATTCTCGTCATGCATAATGATGATATTTCTAAACTGCCGGATTCATTACAAACTCAGTTGAACGCTTCTGTTCAGCCGACGGTTGTAGCGCTTGGCGGATCGGGTGAAGGCTCGACGAATTTAAGGGATAAAATAAAACAGGCGGTAGGTGTTGATCTTTGGAAGTAAAAGGTAAAGTTTATCGAGTGGCGGGACCTGTGGTTACCGTGGTCGACTTAGACACAAAGATGTACGATGTGGTCAAAGTCGGTAACGAAGGACTCATGGGCGAAGTCATTAAAATTATTGGAAACAAATCCATCGTTCAAGTTTACGAAGAGACTTCCGGTGTTAAACCCGGAGAACCTGTCGAAAATACAGGCCTTCCTCTCTCCGTTGAACTCGGACCGGGTTTGCTTGAAAGTATCTATGACGGTATTCAAAGACCGCTCAGTGTCTTGAAAGACGAAATGGGCAACTTTATTAAAAGAGGAGTGTCCGCTGACGGTTTAGATCACAGCAGATTCTGGGAATTTAACGCATGCGTCAAAAAAGGCGATGTTGTTAAGCCCGGAGATGTGATCGGTACTGTTCAAGAAACAGAAAACATTGAACACCGTGTCATGGTTCCGCCGAATTTCAACGGCGGCGAAGTCGCTGAAATTAAAAGCGGCAAGTACACTGTGGAAGATGTTGTTTGTAAGTTAAAAGACGGAACGGAACTGAAAATGTCACACAAGTGGCCTGTCAGAATGCCCAGACCTGTCTTGAAAAAATTAGCTCCGAAAATCCCCTTGATTACCGGACAGCGTGTCCTTGACGCAATGTTCCCGGTCGCAAAAGGCGGAACAGCAGCTATCCCCGGACCGTTCGGTTCCGGAAAGACTGTGACACAGCAGCAGCTTGCAAAGTGGAGTGACGCAAACATTGTGGTTTACATCGGTTGCGGTGAACGCGGCAATGAAATGGCAGAAGTTTTGAACGAGTTCCCTGAATTAGAGGACCCGCAAACCGGACGCCCGCTCATGGAACGTACGGTTTTGATTGCCAACACGTCCAACATGCCTGTGGCTGCTCGTGAAGCATCCGTTTACACCGGTATCACAATTGCCGAGTATTTCCGTGACATGGGTTACGACATTGCTTTGATGGCAGACTCAACTTCCCGTTGGGCAGAAGCTATGAGAGAAATTTCATCCCGTCTTGAAGAAATGCCCGGTGAAGAAGGTTATCCGGCTTACTTGTCCGCACGTTTGGCAGAATTCTACGAGCGTGCCGGTGTTGCCGAATCCTTGAACAAATCAACCGGTTCAATCACTGTTATCGGTGCGGTTTCTCCGGCCGGCGGTGACTTCTCTGAACCTGTGACACAGAACACACTCCGTATCGTGAAAGTGTTCTGGGCTTTGGATGCAAAACTCTCACAAAAGAGACACTTCCCGGCTATTAACTGGCTCAACAGTTACACGCTTTATATGGACACACTTGCACCTTGGTACACAGAAAACGTGGCACCTGACTGGAACGACCTCAGAGGAAAAGCAATGGAAATTCTCCAGCTCGAATCTGAACTTTTAGAAATCGTTCAGTTAGTCGGTTCCGACGCTCTTCCCGAGTCCCAACAGGTTTCAATGGAATCTGCCCGTATGGTTCGTGAAATTTTCCTTCAGCAGAACTCTTTCCACCCCGTGGACACATACTGTTCATTCGACCACCAATACAAATTGCTTAAAAGCATTATGAGATGGGACGAACTTGCTTCGAAATACTTAGCAGACGGCGCTCCGATTAAAGCGCTTGTCGCCATGGATTCCAAGGCAGAGTTGGCTAAAGTCAAATACGAAGAAAACTTCGATGAATTGTTGACGAAAGTTATGAACAAGATGGAAGCGGAATTCACAGAAATCGGCAGCGGAGGTTATTAAAATGGTCAAAGAATACAAGACGATTACACAAGTGGCCGGTCCGTTGATTTTCGTTGAAAAGACGGAACCTGTCGGTTACGGTGAATTCGTGAACATCCGTTTGGCTGACGGCTCAATCAAAAGAGGAGAAGTCTTAGACACCTCTGAAGACGTTGTCGTTGTTCAGGTTTACGAAGGTACCGGCGGTCTTAACAAAGACTGCGCTGTTACTTTCACCGGTGACAGTTTGAAACTTCCGGCATCAATCGACCTTCTTGGTAGAATTTTGTCCGGTTCCGGTCAACCCAGAGACGGCGGTCCCCAGATTGTTCCTGAAAAGATGATGGACATTTACGGTGCAGCTATGAACCCGTACTCCCGCGCACAGCCGGAAGAGTTCATTCAAACCGGTATTTCCACCATTGACGGAACCAACACATTGGTCCGTGGTCAGAAACTTCCGATTTTCTCCGCATCCGGTCTTCCTCACATGGAAATTGCTCTTCAGATTGCTCGTCAGGCACAAGTTCCCGGCTCAACTGAAAAGTTCGCTGTCGTTTTCGCGGCAATGGGTATTACCAATGAAGAAGCACAGAACGCAATGGCTGACTTCGAGAAAACCGGCGCTCTTGAGCGCGCAGTCGTTTTCCTCAACCTTGCGGACGACCCGGCTGTCGAGCGTTTGATTACGCCGAAAATGGCTTTGACAACTGCAGAATATTTGGCTTATGAGCACGATATGCACGTTCTCGTTATCTTAACGGACGTTACAAACTATTGTGAAGCTCTCCGTCAAATGGGTGCAGCCAGAGAAGAAGTTCCTGCAAGACGCGGTTACCCGGGTTACATGTACACTGACTTGGCCGGTATCTATGAGCGTGCCGGTGTTATTAAGGGCAACAAAGGATCCGTTACTCAGATCCCGATTTTAACAATGCCCGGCGATGACATCACACACCCGATCCCTGACTTGTCCGGTTACATTACCGAAGGACAGATTGTGGTTTCAAGAGAATTACACAGAAAAGGTATTTACCCGCCTGTCAATGTTTTGCCGTCCCTTTCCCGTTTAATGAACTCGGGTATCGGTAACGGAAAAACCAGAGAAGACCACAAAGCGGTTTCTGACCAGCTTTATGCCGGTTACGCCGAAGGCCGTGACCTTCGTGGTTTAGTGGCAATCGTCGGTAAAGAAGCTTTGTCTGACCGTGATAAGAAAATTTTGGAATTCGCTGACTTGTTCGAAGACAAATTCGTTCGCCAGGGACGTTCCGAAAACAGATCTATTCAAGACACTTTAGATGTCGGTTGGGGAATTCTCTCCAGTCTTCCGAAAGCATATTTGGGAAGAATCGACAACAAGTATATTGACAAGTACTATCCGGAAAACAACGCTGAGTGATTGCAATGGCAGTTCAAGATGTAAAGCCGACTCGTTCCGAACTTCAGGACGTCCAAAAGAGAATCAAGCTCTCTCAAAACGGTTACAAACTGTTGAAGATGAAGAGAGACGGTTTGATTTTGGAATTCTTCAAAATCCTGAATCAAGCTCGAGGGGTTAGAGAAGAGTTGGATGCAGCGTATGCAATCGCTGTTGAAAAAGTCAACTTGGCCTCAGCCGTAGACGGGTCTTTTACCCTCAAATCGGCCTCTTTCGCTGTCGACGCTGTTCCGACCATTGAACTCAAAAGCACGAATATTATGGGTGTCGTGGTTCCGAAAATTGAAGGTTCCGATGTCCACAAGGCTATTCACCAACGCGGTTATGGTCTTGTCGGTACTGACTCCTATATTGATGAAGTGGCTGACGCTTATGAAATTCTTGTTGAGAAAATCATTGTCGCCGCCGAACTTGAAACAACCATGAAAAGACTCCTCGACGACATCGAGAAAACCAAACGCCGTGTCAACGCGTTGGAATTCAAAGTCATCCCCGAGTTCCAGGAACAAGTCAAGTTCATTCGTCTCCGCCTTGAGGAAATGGAAAGAGAAAGCATGTCAAGTTTAAAGAAAGTTAAAAAGAAAAAATCCGTTCAGGCTTAATTCTTCAGAAGAACTTTTGTTCTTCTGTTTTTTTACTTTTTTTTGTTATTGTTTTTTCAGTTTTTGAATTTTTTTCCTTTTTTTACAGCCCATTCTACTTTTGTGACATTTTCCAATATTTTTACAAAACATTTTATAATATTTTAACCAATTTATCTGAACGATAAATATTTTGAAAAAAAAGATGAATCGGTAATAACATGAGCGGACTATTCGAACAAAGTGAAAAATCCAATAATATTTTGTTTGCAGGAATTATGGCATTATCAATTTTGATATTGTGTCTTTCGTATGTCGGTGGAAATTTTAAGGCATGGATGACAATTTTGTTCTTACTTTTGCTTTTCAGCAGTGTCATTTACGGTTTTGTTTCTAAAAATCCGGAAAAAGCATTTCTTTTGGGCTTTCTAATTTGGGCACTAATTCCAGTTTACGCCGCAGTCGTAGGTATTATTGACGGACTTTTCGTGATGTCTTTGGCAGTAGTAATAATTTGCTGGGCTTTTATTTGCGGAATTCTTAGCGGTAGCATTGGGTATCTTACAACAGTTGCTCATCTTGATAAAAAATGCAGAATCGGGTATCTGGTTTTGTCTGTCATATTGTTTTTTATATTGTTTTATATATCGAGTGTTTTATTCCTTTTCTCTGCAGGAGATGTTTTTTGATAACAGATTTTGTAAAATTTATAAAAAAATGATTTTTTAATTTCAACAAATATTTTAAACAAATACAAAAAGTAATTCATTCACGCTCAATGCATTTTAGTAATATCTGATATCTTTATTTTTTACATGGTGATAAAATGATTACAATTTCTTTAGTTGAAATTATAATATTGATTGTTTTGGCTTTTATTTTATATCTCTTTTATAATTTTATTAAAAAAGCAGCTAAATGAGAAAATGTCTATTTTACTTAATAGGAGCCAAATTAATATATTTCCATTTTTTAATTTCAACAAATGTTTTAAACAAATACGGAAAATAATTCAGTCAATTTCAATACACTTATATAACATCTGAAAAGTTTATTCTTCATGATAGGTGGAATTGGTTTTGTTGAACTTATTTTTATTCTTATGGTATTGCTTTTGCTCATTGTTCCGTTTTTAATTGTAGGATTGGTTTTGTATTTCCTCATTAAAGTGATTATAAGAAAAGAAGTGAGAGCAGAGCTTGAAACAGTGACTGAAGAACTCGAAACGATAATTGAACCCGAATCTGAAACGGATTCCGAAAAATAAGGGTTCATAGGTTATTTTTTGAATCCGGCGCGGATTGGATAATCCGCGTCGAAAATATTTTTTATTTAATCGGGTGAAAATTTGAAAAATCAATATTCAAAACAAAATTTTAATCATTTCCTTTTGGCAGCAACATTGGTTTTAGCTTGCTTCTTAGGTTATGTTTTCCATCCGTTTTTCGATTTCGGACAATTCATTTTTTTAATTTTGTTGGTTGTTAATCCGATTCTTTTCGGCTACATCTCAAAAAGACCGATCATGTCTTTTTTGGTCGGATTTTTACCGCTTTTTCTAATGATTCTGTATCGTCTGCCATTCGTTGCAGTTTATCCATCTCAGCCGATTGATGATCTTATTATATTAATGCCGGGCGCATTGTTGTTAGGCGCAGGCGGTTTTTTTGCCGCCCGAACAACCGATGAAAAAAAGCCGTTCAATTTGGCAATCGGAATTTTATTTATATTGATAATGATTGCATTTTATTTGTCTGTCTTTATGTTTTAAGGAGATTTTAAAATGACAGGATTATTCGGACAAAGTGAAAAGGCAAACAGTATTCTGTTTATTGCTTTTCTTTCTCTATACCTTTTTTCATTATTCGGCATGGTGAGTGATGTTTGGTTTTATAGAACTGAAACATTGTTTTTAATCATGCTGTTGACCGGCAGTATTTTTTACGGTTTTATTTCCAAAAGTCCGATCAAATCTTTTATTTTAGGATTTTTGATTTGGTTTTTGCCGATTGCAATTATTGGAATTTATGATATAATTGAAAGTTCAGAACCGGTGCAATTATCTGACTTTTGGGGTCTTGTTTTCTGGATGGTGTTTTGTTTATTAAACGGCGGCGTAGGCTATTTTATTGCGGCGACGAATTCTGATAAAAGAAAACAGTTGCTGTATCGCATTTTTTCTTTAATGATATTATTTTTGTTGGCAATGTTCTTCATTGCAGGAATCAATTAAGGAAGGGGCGGAAAAATGACAAGTTTATTCAATCAAAGTGAAAAGACAAACAATCTTTTATTCATTGCTTTAGCAGGAACTGCGTTTCTTTCTTATCTGATGTTTTACATCCTTTCTTTTTACACAGGCTCGCTGATGGTTTATTATCTTCAAGTTATTCCCTTGATTGTTTTGATTTTCAGTCCGTCAATTTATGCGCTCGTTTCTCAAAATCGAAATAAGTCTCTGCTTTTCTCTTTAATCATACCGCTTTTCCTTTTCATGCCGTATCATCTTCTTTTCGATACGTTGAAGTCTTTGCATCCGTTTTACACAGTCGTTCTTTATTCCCCTCCCGTCATGGATCTTGCATTTTACGGTCGAATCTTGCTTCAATATTTGATATTTGCAGCCGGCGGTTTGATTAGTTCAGTATTATGTCTTTCTTATCAGCCCGAGAAAAACAGCCGAAAGGTTTCGATTTTGCTGAATTACGCGATTCCTTTGTTTTTAATCATTTACGCGTTTTACGTTATATTTTCGGGATTTTATAAATAATTGAAGTTGAATGAAATGAAATAAAAACAGCATTGACATCAATCCATTCACCTCGATTTGATTCAATCATGTTTGATCATTATAAACATTTATATCCTATTACAAAATGTTAAGATTTGTAATCTATTCTGGATATTGAACTCAGGTGAAAAATATGGAAATTCAACAAGTCCCTAACAAAAATGCAGCTTATCTTTTGGCACTCACAATGGTCGTCAATTCTTCTTTTTTAGCTATTGTTTCAAGTTTTGTTCCAGGTATTTGGTTCGCCACTTGGTTTTTTATTGTTGCTTCCTGTACGATATGTTATTCTCTTGTTGTTCCCCGCTCACCAGCCTTTAGTCCTTCCATGAAAAAACCGAGTGTTGCTTTTGTTGTCGGATTTTTACCGTTTGTCATAATGTTGGCATTTCGGTTATTGTTTGCAAAAGGAGATCATTCTCATTTTGATGATTACGTCATTATCTTCCTTCCGATTGCATTATTGCTTGGAGCGAGTGGATTCTTTTATTACAAATCAACAAGCGGAAACAAATTTTTTAACTTGGGAATCGGTGTTTTGTGTACACTGATTGCGACTGTTTATTTCTTTTTCCTCTTTTTGTGGTAAAGGAAATTTTGATAATTTAAGAAAAGTATGGAGGAATTATATTGACCGAAACTGAAATCGAAGCCGGCACTCAAAAATTAACGAAAACTGAAAGAATTCTTTACACCCTCCTTCTGCTTTGTCTCATATTTTATTCCGGCTATTTGATTTTCTCTTACATTCAGCCGGATGCCGAATACTTGGAGTTTGCAAGATCGGAAGGCTGGGAGCTTGCAGGTTTTCTCGGATTGGTAATCGGGGCGCTTCTCGTCAGTGCGCTTTCCGGCAGAAAGGAAGTGAAAAACTCAAAAAATAAGCGTTTATTCATTTCATTGTTCATCTTGCCAACGATTTTAGTTACCATTATTTTATTCTGGCTGATGATTTCTTTTGCAACTCTCAAGACGTCTCATGCTGATCCGCGTGAATACTTTTCGCTGTTTCTGCTTTTCTCAGGTGTAACGTTTATTTACGGCGCTTTAATCAGCTTTATAAGACTTTACATAGATGAGATTTCCAAAAAATTAAAAAAGCAAAAATTCGATAATATTGAATCTGTTCGAAAGCAAACTAAACTTGAAAGAAATAATATTATTTGCTGGCTTTTCTGCGCCGTTGTTTTATACGGAATGTTTTTGTTTCTTTATCCGCTTCCCGATTTGGAATATTTGGAATTCGCGCGCGATTTGGGTGGAAAGGCTCCGGGTTATTTCGGACTGGCAATCGGCGCTTTGCTTGTAAATATTATCAGCGGTAAAAAAAGAATTGAAAAAATTAAAAATATGGGTCTTGCAATTATTATTATACTTGTTTTCAGTGCCACATTTTTCATTTTTTTGATGGCGTTTTTTGATTATTTCTTTATTCACAGAGGCTTTTTCGAACCGACAAATCCCGATGATTATTTGCGAATACTTTTATCTTTTTCAGGATTGATGTTTGCTGTGGGAATTTCTATGAGCACTATTCTGCTTTACATCGATGATTTCGCTGAAAAATATCTTAAAAAAGGAATGAAATTTTAATTTTTCCTTTTTTCTCTTTTTTTATCACTTTTCAAAAAATTTAAAAACTTGAAACTAAAAACTTAAAATTTGAGTATCCACTTTCACCGCGCTTGAAGAGCTTTTATATTTTAACGCACTTTGTTAATGACATGACTCTTGAACCTGTTCACATGAAAGAAATTTCGGATATTGTTTCCGGAATTGAATACACATATACCGAAACAGAGTCACAGGAAATTTTTAAAATATTTGAACTTCTTTCCGACCTTCGCATTGATGATAAAATCATTCTCAAATCGGTCGGCAAACTTTTTCGCTCTGTTGTCGATGCGCGACGTATATGTATGACAGATGACGAATTCAAAATAACGTATTCTTCCGACAGCGGCAGCACAAATCCGATTCTTTTTGAGCGCGGGCTTTTTTTAGACATTTGCCACGCCGCAATCGCGTCAACGCCGACGGATTTAAATCTTCATCGAAAACGAACGATTATCTGCACCGGTTTTTCTTCCGGAAACAAAACAAAACTGCCCGATCATACCGATTGGAAAACGTTTGATCACGGTTTCGGCAGAAGTAAAATCATTCAAATTGATCCGTCACTCTTGAAAATTCGAGCCGGAAGAATGGTTCACGATTATTCGATTTATGCTTCCGAATCCGAGCACATTTTGTGGGTGCAGCCGGATATGGATTTGACAGGATTTTTCATCATGGACGGACCGATTTATCCGAAACAGTTGATTTATTGGGTCGGAACCGATTCCGATAAAGTTTTGATTCGGTATGATTCAAACGCTCAAAAAATTCTTCAAAATTACATTGACATAATGGATTTTCATCTTGAAAACAAAATGCCTGTCGTCGGTTTTGTTAAAAATCCTGCCGAGACACAAATTTTGAATTTGCTTCGGGACAAAGTCAAAGACGAAAAAATATTTGCGGAATTGCCGTGGGCAACCGATACGCAGCTTTTCAAATCTTTCCTGACGCCCGATTCGTCTGAATCCGAAAACAATGAATTTGACCGATTTAAAATCACATATTCCAATTGGTTTATTCAGCCGAATCAATTCTATGACGGCGGGCTTCAAATCAATTCGCCGCTGGTTAATGATTCTCTCTCTCGAAAATATCCGATAGAGGATTACACGCCTGCCTTTTTCATGGTTCGCGTTCCCGTTGACGGAAATTATATTGTTTTCAAAATCGAGAGCTTGTACGGTTTAATTAAAGACGAAGAAATGAAAAAGAGAATGACGCGAAAAATACTTTATGAATTATCAATCGGAAAAATTCCGGAAACGCTTTTGAAAGCGGATTCCATTGCCAAAATCAGCGCGGTTGAAAAAACTGAAATTCGAGAATTATTTACAAAAGAGCCGGCAGAAAAATCTTATAATGAAGTTCGATGGGGAGATTTGGATGAGTTTTGAACAATTTGAAAACAAAGCAGACGATTTCGATTTTAATCAATTTGAAAAAAAAATGGATCGATTTGAAAAGAAAACGGATTCGTTTGATTTTCAAGAATTTGATGATTATGATTTAAAAAAACCGAAAGCAGATTCTACCGACAGCTTCGACGCCCAAGCTTACGGCATCGTAACAACAGGCGTTGAACCGATTGAAATCACGGAAAACATTTCAAGAATTATCGGCTACATTTCCGCCGAACAGCGCGAAAATATCAGGCTCGGCACATACGTTATCGTTCCTTATGAAAACGAAAATCTGTTCGGGAAATTCGTGAAGCTTCAATACCGTCAGGAATTTTCAACGGATGACGCAACGGAAATTCATTCCAAGCGAATGCTGAACAATCCGCAAAGCAATTCAAGCCGCCGCATGAATGAAGAAGATTACAAACTTTTGGCATCTATTGACCCGATTTGCATTCTTTATGAAAAAAATAAAAGCGGTCTTCAAAGAAGAATGGCTGACAGAATCCCGAAACCGAATACGCCGATTTTGCCCGTTTTTGATAAAGAAATGGTTCAAGTCGGTTTAAATATTCCCAAAGACGGCATTTTTTTGGGTCATCTCAGTGTCGGCGGCGAACTTGTCAAAACACATTCCGAGCCGCCAACCGTTGCGTATTACATGAGAAATGATTATTCTTCCGGCGATCCTCTGATTTTCCGTCACATGCTTGTTTGCGGCAGCACCGGAACCGGAAAAACATTTTTGACTAAAAATATTCTGCGCCAGTTTGAAACTGAAAACAGCCGCTATCGCCAACGCAGTGACCACAGCGTTCAGAATTTGCCGTGTTTGGTCATCATGGATCCTCAAGACGAATATTCTCAACTTTATGAAAACGGAACGTTGACAGATGATGAAAAATTCAATTTCGACTCCGAGAAAGTTGCTTACGGCGGCATTAAAAATACAAAAACGTTCACGGCTAAAGTTGACAACGAACGCTATTCGGGAAAATCCCGCGCCGAACAAGTCGAATTTACGATTCCGTTTTCTTTTGTCAGATACAATCCGTGGATTTTAGAAACGGCTGAGCTGACCGAAAATCAAAGAAACGGTCTTGAAATTTTGATTGCCGATTATTTCAAAGACGCTGAAAACAGAAAAGTGACGCCGTCTTATTTCGGTTTTAAGGAATTCATTGAAGATCCGCTTCAAAAAGAATATTACACCGAAGAAACCGATAAAATTCACGAATCGTCATACGGCGGAATTATCAGAAAAGCACTCAACAAAACGTATGAGCGAATTTTCGATAAAGATGCAAAACCGATTACGGAACTCTTCAAAACCGTTTTTAAGCCGGGACAAATCTCCGTTTTCCCGACCGAATACATCAACAATTCACGCATCCGCGACTTAATTGTTTTGACAATGATGACCGTCATCGTGGATAACAAACTCAACACGTCCGGCGATGAAGATATTAAAAACACGCCGATCATTTTGGTTTTGGACGAAGCTCACCGTTATTTGTCAAGCTCTTCGGGAACGCTTTCCGGCAAAATTATTTCCAAGTTTGCCGAAGCCGCAAAACAAGGACGAAAAGAAGGACTCGGTTTGTTTTTGATTACGCAGGATCCGCAAGATATCGAAACCGAAATTTTGAAACAAATTAACACAAAAATTGTTTTGAATCTCAACAACGATGCCGCTATCAACGCCGTTAAAGTTCCGCCCGAATACGAAAAAAGAGTGCCGTATCTTAAAAAAGGGCAAATGATTATTCACAGCCCCGACAACGGTGATATTGTTGAAATTACAGGACTTCCAAACTGTGTTGTCAAACACGAATGAGAATCCAACTTTTTGACCGATTCATTTGAAAAAGAGGAAAATTTCCTCTTTTTTTCAAAACAATGATAAATGAAGAGATAATTGTTAAATCAAATTTAAGTTAATTTTTTGGAGTGATAAAATATGCTTGCTGAACTTCTCAGTGCAATTACGTCGGTGGTCTTGCAGATTGTGATCGTGTTGCTTGTTCTTTATTACGTTATCAAGATAGCTGTCAAAAATGCAATTTTAGAAGCAAAAATCGAACAGGATAAATTAAACCAAATCGAATCGTCACTCATAGATTCCGATTGCATTGAAAAAAGAGAAGAATAATTTTCTTCTTAATTCCTTTTTTATAATTTATTTTTTAACGCGGCCGTCTTCATCGGTTTGCGTGAAAACCGAAATGTCGGGCAAATTTTCAACAGCGATTTTCGCAAGCGCATTCATTTCTTCGGGTGATAAAAACGACATTTCTTTGAAAATCGGATCGTTGGCGTTGTTGCCTTTTCCTTGTTGAAGAACGTAGGTCGTTTTCTGTTTTTGTGAAATATTGCCGCTCATCCATTTTGAAATTTTGAAAATGTCATCTTTTGTTCCGACTTCTTTTGGAAAAACGGTTGTTTTAATTTCCAGTTCGGCTTCACTTTGATCAATCAAACGAATTGTTTTTTCAATCTTTTCAATCAAATCCGAGCCGCAATTTTCAGCAACGCCTGAAACTTTCGCGTAATCATCAGAATTCAGCGGCGCTTTAATATCTACGAAAAATTTGTCCGCCGATTTATTTTCAAGAAGTGAAAACACAGCGTCGGGATAATATCCGTTTGTATGAATGCCGACGCGAAGATTGTTTTCCTTTGCAAATTTTGAAATCTCGGAAACAGTTTCGGATTGCATCAAAGGCTCGCCGCCCAAAAAAACAACCGCGCTGATGAACGGTTTAGATTCCATAATCCGTTTTTTTACAATTTCAATATCTGTCGGATTTGATTCTGTCAGCAAATGAGAATTGTGGCAGTAGCCGCAGCGGAAAGGACAGCCGTTTAAAAAAATAACAATCGAAGAACAACCGCGCCAATCAACAGTTGAAAGCGGAACAATGCCGCCGACATTTGCATTCATAAAATGAAATAGAAAAGAAATTATTTGAATCTATCAGTTTCAAAAAAAATAAAAAATACAAAAAAAAGAATGTGAATTTTCATTCACATTCTTTGAATTTTGATTATTCTTTTTTGCCTTTCAAAATTCCGTCAAACGGTTTTTTGTCAATTCCCGCTTTTTTGTATTTTCGGCTCATTACGAAATAGTAAACAGCAACGAGAAGAGCAATCACTCCGATAACAACAATTGCGATAGTTGTTGTGTTCCAAAACGGCGCTTTAACAACATTGACTTCAATCTTTTGAGAATCGGAAATGACTTGGCGGCCGTAGCTGTCTTCATACAAAATCTCGCTGTTGATTGCGTATAATTTGTCGTAAATTACAGAATCTTCATCAACGCTGATTCTGAAAACGGCTGTTTTCTCTTCTCCCGGATTAACGACTCCGAGGTAAGCTTGGTCGTCCATCGTGCTGAACGGTGTTGCTGTGCTTAAACGAACAAATGCGTTCTTTGCTTGTTCTTCGCCTGAATTTTTGAAAGTGACATAAAGTTCGCCGTCTTTCTTTGCTGATAATTTGCTGTCGTCAACATTGATTATTTCAAAGTTTGTGGCTTCTTTGATTGTAATTTTAATCGGTATTTTTTCTGTCACATCTTCATTGTACCAGTAAGAAGCGTTGAGGTTGCGAATACCTACAAGCTGTCCGGAAGATTCAACGGGATCCGCATTGTAAATGACATTTCTCAAATGTTTGTATGTCACGTTTAACGTCAATTCATATTCGCCTGCCGGCAATCCTTTTTGAACATCAACGGTGTAGCGGATCGGCATTTGCGATGTCATTCCTGTCGGCAAACTTCCGGCTTCCTGCGGTCCGGTTTTAATTGTAATTCCGTCAATTTCAGATTCAAGTGTTGCAACAATACCGACTGCTGTTAAAACGCCGTTGATATTTTCAACTTCCATTCTTTGAAGCGTGGCATTTAATTGATTGTTTACGCCGGTGCCGCTTTTGACATCAACTTCTGATTTAAATCCTTCCAAAACACCTTTGTTTGTTAAAACAATCGGAATTGAAGAAGTTCCGCCGCGACTGTATTCGCCGCTTCCCTGAATGCTTGCCTGAATATCGGGTTCTCCGTAAAAGGAGTAATAATTTGTTCCTAAACTTCCGTAATAGGTTTGATTGGCAGCCGCACCGAATGCAGCCGGAGCAACAGCACTGACAACAAATGTCAGGAGCAGCATAATTGTTACGATTTTTTTGATTTTATTTATCATAAATCCCATCTCATTTTTGTTTTTACTTATTATAATTGAAATTTTGATTTTTTAATTTGATTTTTTAATTTGATTTTTTTAATTAATTTGGATTTTATTTTGTTTTGATAATTTTAATTATTTTTTTGACCTTGTTTCTTCTTTTTCGTCTTATAAAAATCATAGCCGAGAGAAATTATGATGAGTATCAAAGTGCCGATTAATGCGTTTTTCAATGTAAATATTGTTGACGGATCCAGCATTTCCATATTTATTTTTATGCTCGGGGCGATTTTCAAATCGTTATTTTCATTGTAATATCTGACATCTGAATTCACAGCGTAAATTTTTCCGATTGAAGATGAATGCGATTTTATCGGGTATTCAATTGTTACAGATTCTCCCGGTGCGACATCTCCCAACAATCCTTTGTTTCGGGATGAGCTGAGCGGGTACATCATATCGATTTTAGATTCCGCATTGTAAGCTGTTTCATCACCGACATTTGTGTATGTTACTGCAACCGTTCTTGTTTTTCCGGATTGAAGTGCGCCGTCAACAGCCGTGACATCAAAAACAGGTCCGCTTGAAATGTAAAACGGAATCTGAATGACTTCCACTGCTGTTTCATATTCTTGAATATACGTGTCGGAATACACAAATGATGTTGTCAATCCGTTGAGTCCGCTTCCTGTCGTAATCATTTTTGCATTTGACGGATATTGGTATTCGATTGTTGCGTTCAGAATATATTTTCCGGCAGGCGCATTCGGACTGACTTTAATCGGAACAAACGCGACATTGTAATAACCGCTGGCAAGCGAATCCAAAAATGTGTAGTCACCGCCGTCCTCCACTTCAACATATTGGCTGTCGCAATCAAATCTAATATTCAGCGACTGCGCGTTTACACGTCCGGCTTCCAGCTGCATTTCGACATTTGCCAATGCTTGCTGAGCATTCAGATTTCGGGTGTCTCTCAAATAATTTCTAAAAGCATCGGGAAGAATCACTTCTCCGTTATATTGAAAATCAGAGGAGGATACGTCTGTGTTGTCAATTCTTTCATAATAGCTGCTATTTGTTTCCAAATAAACGCCTGAAATGTATTCTCTGTAAGCGAGACGCTCCAACATTCCTTTGTTTGCAATTGTTATTTGCAGGTTTGCTGATTCGCCTTTGCCGAATTCTTGAGTTCCGCGAAGCGAAGCCGACAATTCCGGCTCACCGTATCCGGTATAATAATCAAGCGTATCGGTGTTCATGACCGGAAGAAAACTTCCGGCAGCGGCGGGACTGCAGCATGAAAGCAAAATCAATGCGATTGCAAACAAACAAAGCCGACTGTTTTTTGCTTGTTTTTTATTTTTATTCTCCATAATTTACATCACTTCCCCTGCATTTTTTGCTTTGCCGAGTGAGGTTATTTTATTTTTGAAATGAATTGCCATTCCTTTTGCACCCATTTCTTTGTAGTTGTCAAATGTCAGCATCAACGGCGGATAAATCACGAATGATGCTAAAAGTGTCATCATCATGTTAATCACAGTGACAACGCCGAAACTGGAAATAATTCCAAAAGCCGATGCGGTCAATGCTAAAAATCCGAACATTGTCGTCATTCCCGAAACAACAAGCGCTGTTCCGGTACTCGTCACGGTTGTTCGAATGGCTTCAATCGGCGGCAAGCCTTTTTCTTTTTCTTCGTAGAACCGCTCCATTAATAGAATTGAATATTCCGAGCCGGCGCCCAATATCATACATCCCATGACCGCTGTCATCGGTGTGTAAACGATACCAAACGCGTACATGACAATTCCTGACCAACCGATCACAAGACCGATTGTCAAAACCGGTCCGAGCGCCTTGAAAATGTCGCGATAGACAAGCAAAAGCGCAATGAACACAAGGACAATTCCGAGAATCGTTTGCTGAACACGGCCGTTTAAAAGCGATCCTAAGAGTTCAATGAACGGAACTGTGTTTCCGGTAATCGTCGCCGTTGTTCCCGGCGGCATCGGATGCCATCTCATGTCTTCTTGAATAATTTCAATGAGCGTTTTTAATCCGTCCATCGGAAGATCCGTTGAGGCTGAACCGACATTCAAATTTAAAAGCAAAATCGAATTTCCGTGAGAATATTGTTTCATCACTTGTTCCGGAATTTGATCGTAAATCGCGCGAACATCTTCTTTCGTATCCGGAATAACGCCGCCGTTGTATTGTTTGACAACGGTTGCCAAACTGTCGGCACTTTCGACATAAAGTTGATTTTGCGTTTGATACGTTCCGAATTCGTCCATCCAATTCAGCAAAATCGGTGATGAAATATCAGATGTTTCAATCATGATATTGATGACATCGCTGCCGCCCATTACCGTTCCCATGTGATTGAAATTGACAAGCGCCGGCATGTCTTGCGGCATGTATGTTTTAAAATCCGTTTCAGCCGAAATTGTGGTGTCGGCATAGAATCCGAGAGCGCCGGTAATGATTGCGATCATGAAAATTGTTTTTTTATGTTCTAATGTGAAATCAATGACTTTCGTCAGGATTTTTGTAATTATATTTTCCGCCGGCTGCGCCGGTTCTGCGTTTGATATTTCTCCGTCTGCTTTTTGAATCACAGGGAAGAATCTTTTCAAAAACGGAGCTTTTCCTGTTTCAAGCTCTCTTCTTCTGAGTCTTTCTGCCATTCTATCCATATAATAGAGAGAAAGAACGCCGAAAAAGAGTGCTGAGGCGTAACAGGCAATGCAGCCGATGATTAACAATTTCCCGAAATCCTGAATCATCGGGATTGAGGAGGTTAAAAGGGAAATAAAACTGACACAAGTCACGAATAAAGCTGTCAGAACAGCAGGACCTGTATTTTTGAATGTTTCTATGATGGCTTCTCGCCCGGTTTTACAGCGTCTGAGTTCTTCTTCCATTCGGCTGTGGAACTGAATGGCGTAATCAATGCCCAATCCGATTAAAATCGGAAACGCTGAGATTGAAACCATTGTCATATTAATGCTTAAAAAGCCCATGCTGCCGAATGTGTAAAACAATCCGAACATGACGACAACTAACGGATACAGTCTCCAGCGAACGCCTCTGAATGCGACGCCTAATGCGACAACCATTAAAAG
>JGI996J12353_1000108_pt1 | contig 24409 bp, 26 predicted proteins | sample IntmicLarv5ML5BL_FD_12353 | JGI IMG/M metagenome (IMG submission 12353) | reverse complement strand
AAAAGCAGCAACTGTATACGTTGTTTCATTAAGCGGAAGTGTTGTTTACAATGCTAAGGTTGTTGGAACAGTAACAGTAAACGTTCCTGCCGGCATCTACGTAGTAGTAGTTGATGGCGTTTCTCAAAAAATTGTGGTTAGATAATAATTCGTGAACTGTCCAATCTCATAAGGACAGCGTGGACTTTTTGTAAATGTGTGAACCCTGTTGACCGTGAGGTTAGCAGGGTTCGTTGTTTTAAATAGTTTCCTATTCTGATTCGGGCATTTTTTCTATTAGTGCTAGCAATTCTTGCATTGTTATTGTGCTTTTCTTTCCGTCGGGAGCTAATAGAGTGGCTGATTTTTCTAAGGAGAAGAACATTTCATTGTATACACTTAATAGTTGTTTGCGCATACGGGATAAGAATTGGATGCTTCTTTCGTCATTCCTTTCAAGCATCTTTTCGGCATATAGGATGTTTATGAATAAGGCTTCGGAACGATCTACTTCAGAACTGCTTGCTTTCCTGCCGTTCATTTCGAAGATATTGGTGAGGTAGTCTATTCTCTGATTTTCTTTCCATAGTTCGTAATAGAGTCGGCATGAGGTTTCGTAGTCATTGTCTCGTCGGTATGTTTCTGCACGAAACGTTTTGAGGAATCTTAGATATATGTCCGGAGTTTTCATTGCCTCTTCTGCTTTGTCGAGCATTTCGAAGGCACGCTTGCGGTCGTATGTTTTTCCCAGCGACGATCCAAGGTATAGGCAAACCTCTACTGAAGTAGTGTCCTGAAGATATGCCGCTTCAAATGGTTCTATAGCCTTGTAAAACTGTCCGGCGTAGTATTTCGACATTCCTGCATACTTCAGAGTGAGGTATGAGGAATCTCCCTCCGCCATTAGCTGCGTGTATGTAGTATCAGCATCGGCATATCGCTCGTTTGCATATAGTGCCATTCCTTTGTTCTGCATCAGCAGTTTATTATTAGGATTGTAATGTAGTGCCGTGTCACATATTGCGAGTGCGTCTGGCTTATAATCACCTCCGAGACGCAATAACGAGTTAATCAATGCGCTTGCCAAAGTGACATTCTCGCGGTTATAATTGTATGCAAGGAAGTAACTTGATGTGGCAGGCAATAACATTTCCTGTTTTGTAAAGCAGTCGCCAAGTGCCGAGAGTAATGCGGGGTTCCGGTCGTTTGTTTCGATTAGTCGCTGATATATTATTGTAGCTTCCTGATAATTGCCTGTCTGATAATACAAGCGGGCTAATTGATGGTTAGCGTAGAAATTGAGGCTATCTGTGGCCAGAACTTTCTTGTAAAAGCCCTCCGCCTCTGTGGCACGTCCCATATTGACAGCCGCGCGCGCCAATGGATTAAGTATATCAATATTTGCGGTGTCTATCATATAACAATGATGATAGTAGCTGTATGCTGCTCTGTACATAAGCAATCCGTCGTACGCCTGCGCAAGACTATACATAGTTGCATAATCAGTAGAATCCGCAGTAGTAAGATTATCCGCAAAAAGAATTGCTTCGGAGTATTGTCGATGATTCACCAAGTCATGCAAACTCTTCTCCTGTGCCTGCCCGATGATAGGCAGGCTCAAGAGAAAAAGTGATGTAAATACTAATCTATAAATCATTAGGCAGACGTTGAATGTTTTACAGTCGGAATGTTACAGGAAGAACATATCTGACCTTTACGGCTTTGCCTCTTTGTTCCCCCGGAGTCCATTTAGGCATTGCCTTTACTACGCGTATTGCTTCAGCGTCTAATGATGGATGTATAGCTCTGACTACACTTATGTTGGATAACGAGCCATCTTCATTTACAACAAATGCAACAATGACACGCCCCTGTAATCCGGCATCCTTTGCATCCATCGGATAATTAATGTTCTCTGTAATAAACTTAACTACTCCATTTTCTCCACCAGGAAACTTAGGTGCTACCTCGACAACAGTATAAACGCCGTCAGCCGGCTCTTTTGGGCTTTGTGGCTGTTTTAGGTTCTGTTCTCCCGACAATCTATTAACTGATGGTTCTCCTCTTACATTCAAGCTGAATGTTATTGGAATGGTGTATTTAACTCTTACTGTTTCACCTCGTTGTTTGCCCGGAGTCCATTCAGGCATCGATTTTATTACACGTATTGCCTCAGCATCCAACGAAGGATGAATGCTTCGTGCAACTTTTATGTCGGATACTGAACCATCTTTGTTTACAACATACGATAGAATTACGCGACCTTGCACTCCTGCTTCTTGTGCATCTTTCGGATAGTTAATATTCTGTGAGATGAATTGCATCAACTTCTCATCTCCGCCAGGGAACTTCGGTGGAGTCTCTACCATAGTGAATACTGTAGAGGTGTCCTGCTGTGCGATTGCTTCCTCCGGTAATAGCACTTCAAACTCAGGAATGCTCTCTGTCGGAATTACTTCTATACGGGCTACTGCCTCCATATTACTTAATAACATCAATAACGCTGTTATCGGTAGGAATACGAAATACTTCATCATCCCGACCTTGTGTGATTGTTTCTTATTCATCATAATGATTCTGTTTTTTAAATCTAATACATTGAAACTATTATAAATTGTTGCTGCAGCCTTATGATTGGCAAGTCCTAAGAGGTGATACTGATAGGTCTTGATGTCGTATCCGGACTTGAGGACAGTATTATCTGCCAAGTATTCCAGATTGAGTCGTACTTCACGCTTTAATAACCAGGCAAATGGATTTATCCAGCAGATGATTGTTACCAATTCACAGAGGACAACATCGATTGAGTGCCATTGGATAGCGTGAGTATGTTCATGAGTTAGTATTTCGTCAATCTCTTTCTCCGAATGTTGGGAGGGAGATATGAAGATTAGTTTGAAGAATGAAAAAGGTTGTGCTGCTTCCTTAGGCTCATATATGGTTATGCCGTTCAGTTCTGTACGCCTACCAGTATAAGCGATTCTAAGTATGCTGAATAATTGAACAAAGAATCGAACCAGCAATACGATAATTCCCGTCAGATAGATTAGGCGACCTACCGCTTGCAAGATGCTTGTCCACGAAGCCTCCGTAGCCTCTGCATTTACAGTAATATCAGGCAATATATACGAGTAGGCATATATAACCTCTACAATAGGATCATGGGATTTTATCCAATCCTGTATATTAAACAGAGGATAAGAGAATGCGAGCAAAAAGAACGAAAGTAAAGTAACACGACGCAGATTAAAGAAAGTGTCGCGATAGAAAAGCAAACGATAGAATCCGTATAGTATGACGAACGCTATATTAACCTTAATGAAGTATGTGAGTTCCGGAGTCATTGCTTTGAGTTTTTTTAGGTTATTCGTCTTTTCCTTTTTGAATCATCTTGATAATGTCCTGCAATTCTTCAGGAGAGATCTTCTGCTCCTTGGCGAAGAACGTTACCATCTCTTTGTACGAATTCTCAAAGTAGTTTTGTACAACTCCACCCATGAATTCACGCTTATATTCACTTTCAGCGATTACTGAGTCGTATTGATAAACATTGCCGTGTCGTTTTGCCTTGATGTACTTTTTGCGCTCTAAGTTCTTGAACACCGAAGCCAATGTTGTGTAAGGAGGCTTAGGTTCTTCATACTTGGTTAGCACATCTTTCACGAAGCATGGTTCCAATTGCCAGATATAACGCATTGCTTCTTCTTCTTGTATAGTCAACTTTTCCATTGTCTTTTGAGTTTAATTACGAAACTTTCGCAATGTTACGAATGTTTCGTAATAACAACACAAACAGACCGCTAATAAATGTTAAAGAGAGCGAAAGTGCTATTTAAGAGTGGCGAAAAATCACTTCCCACTACCCATTACACCGGAGTCGTTGTCGCTATTATTTAGGCGAGTTGTTGTAATTAATTATATATTTGTGTTGAACTATAGTCATTTCATTAGAAATTAATACCATGAAAAATAAAATAATCACATTCGGCGAAATAATGCTTCGCTTGGCTACACCTGAGTATTTGCGTTTTAATCAGAGCGATAAATTGAGTGCTACTTTCGGAGGAGGAGAGGCTAATGTAGCCGTCTCACTTGCCAATTATGGTCTGGAAGCGTCCTTTGTTACTCGTCTGCCGGACAATGATATTGCCCGCGCTTGTGTTCAGGATTTACGTAAGTATGGCGTTGATACGTCAAATATTATATATGGTGGCGAACGCATGGGGATTTATTTCCTTGAAACAGGAGCTGTCGCTCGTGCCAGCAAGGTCGTGTATGACCGTGCTCATTCTGCTATTTCGGAGATTAACCCCGGTATGATTAATTGGGATGAAGTATTAAAGGGCGCATCATGGTTTCATTGGACAGGCATCACTCCTGCCATTTCACAAGGTGCAGCCGATGCTTGTCTGGAGGCAATACAGGCAGCTAACAGATTGGGCATACCTGTTTCGTGTGACATAAACTATCGCAAGAATCTCTGGAAGTATGGTAAGAAAGCATCTGAGGTTATGCCCGAATTAGTTGCAGGCTGTGATGTTATACTAGGAAACGAGGAAGATGCAGAGAAGGTGTTCGGCATCAAACCGGAAGGCTTTGACGTGGCAAACACTGACGGAGAAGTAAACGCTGCCGAGTTTGAATCGGTATGTACACAGCTTATGGCTAAGTTCCCTCGTGCAAAGAAGGTTATAATCACATTGCGCGGTTCGATAAATGCAAATCACAATACTTGGGGAGGTGTTCTTTATACAGACGGCAAACTGTATCAGTCCAAACGCTATGATATAACCCATATCGTCGACCGTGTTGGTGGTGGCGATTCCTTTATGGGCGGATTGATTTATGGACTGCTAACCTATACTTCCGAGCCTCAGAAGGCGTTAGACTTTGCCGTTGCCGCTTCTTGTTTGAAGCATACTATCTATGGCGACTATAATCAGGTTACCGTCGATGAGGTAGAGAAACTTATGGGTGGCGATGCTTCAGGGCGTGTTTCCAGATAATAACGAATTAAAGAATAAACGATATGGCAAGATTTAATAAGATACAGGTATTGTCTGCAATTGCTTCGACGGGTATGGTGCCTGTATATTATAATAGTGATGCAGAGACGGCAAAGCAAGTAGTAAAAGCGTGCTACGACGGTGGTGTGCGTGCATTTGAATTTACTAACAGAGGCGACTTCGCTCATGAGGTCTTTGCCGATTTAGTGAAATTCGCAGCAAAAGAATGTCCTGAGTTAATCCTCGGCATCGGCTCAATAGTCGATGCTCCTACGGCTGCAATGTATTTGCAGTTGGGGGCAAACTTTATTGTCGGTCCGTTGTTTAACCCTGACGTTGCTAAGGTTTGTAACCGTCGCTTGGTTCCTTATACCCCGGGTTGCGGTTCTGTGTCGGAGATTGGTTTTGCTCAGGAGGTCGGTTGTGACCTTTGTAAGATATTCCCTGCCGGGAATGTCGGAGGACCTTCTTTTGTGAGCAATATAAAAGCACCAATGCCTTGGGCAATGATTATGGCTACCGGAGCAGTAGAGCCGACAGAAGAAAACCTTTCGGCATGGTTTAAGGCTGGCGTTACCTGTGTAGGCATGGGTTCAAAGCTATTCCCGAATGAAGCTATCGCGGCTAAGGATTGGTCTGCGATTTCAAAATTGTGTAGTGATGCGTTAACTGTAATACAAAAATATAAGAAGCCATGAGAAAGTTTTTAGACAAGGATTTCCTTTTGTACACGGATACAGCAAAAGAGTTGTACCATAACAATTCGGCAGATTTGCCTATTATCGACTACCATTGTCACCTCGACCCTAAGATGATTGCAAACAATCATCAGTTTGCCGACCTTACAGAGGTTTGGCTTGGTGGGGATCATTACAAATGGCGCGCTATGCGTGCGAACGGTATTGCTGAGGATTATATCACAGGCAATAAACCTTCATACGAAAAGTTCGAGAAATGGGCGGCGACTATGCCTTACGCGATGCGTAACCCACTTTATCATTGGACGCATTTGGAATTAAGTCGCGTGTTTGGCGTCGATAAAATATTAAAGCCTGAGACGGCGCGTGAGATTTACGAAGAATGTACTGCTAAACTACAAACGGAAGAATTCCGTGCCTGTGCCATAATGGAGCGCATGAACGTGGAACTTGTTTGTACAACAGACGATCCTGCCGATTCTCTGGAGCATCATATCGCAATCCGCAAAATCGGACTAAAGACAAAGGTTCTTCCGACATGGCGTCCTGACAAGGCGATGACAATCAATGATGCCGAAGCATATAATAAATATCTTGCCCAATTAGAGGCAGCGTCGGATACTAACATTGGCACGTATGCCGATTTGATGAATGCGCTGAAGAAACGACACGACTTCTTCGCTGCTCAAGGTTGTACGCTTGCCGATCACGGATTGGCTAATTTCTGTGCAGACCCATATACTAAGGCTGAGGTAGAAACAATTTTCGCAAAGGTACGTTCGGGCAAGAATCCTACTGAGGAAGAAGATCGCAAGTTCCGCTCTGCGATGTTGTACGAATTGGCTGCAATGGATGCGGCTACCGACTGGGTACAGCAATTCCACGTAGGTGTTGTGCGTAATAATAATACAAAAATGTTCCGCAAAATCGGACCGGATACAGGCTACGACTCAATAGGCGATTTCGATATGGCCGATGGAATGAATAAATTTTTCAATCATCTTGAAGAGGATGGCGTGTTGGCAAAGACAATCCTGTACAATCTCAACCCAAGGGATAACGAAGTTATGGTTACAACAGCCTACAATTTCAACGACGGTTCGGTGCCAGGCAAAATGCAATACGGCTCAGGTTGGTGGTTTCTTGACCAATTAGATGGAATGGAAAAGCAGATAAACGCCCTTTCAACGCTTGGATTGCTAAGTCGCTTCGTAGGGATGCTGACCGACTCAAGAAGTTTCTTGTCATATCCTCGCCACGAATATTTCCGCCGACTTCTATGCGATATAATTGGTCGCGATGTGGAGAACGGACAACTACCGGAATCGGAATTACCATTCATAAGAAAAATGGTGGAAAACATAAGCTACTACAACGCCAAGCAATACTTTGGTTGGTAAAGAAGAAAATAAGTTGCTGTTCTAAAATTATGGTAACAACATAGAACTACACTAAGCTCTATGTTGTTACCATATTATAATTGTTGTTTTGCATTGACAGCAGTTCTCGCCTTCCTTTGACTTCTTAATATGAATAGTGTTATATTCTATTCTTCATTCATTGTTGGGTCGTGTTTATCGACTTCAGATAGGTCAATTCCTTTTTCCGCAAAATATTCATCTCTAACAAGAACGGCTACTACTCCCATATATGTAGACAAAGAATATCCTGATTTATATGCATCCATTTTAATACGGTCTAAATCATCCGGACTAACAAATTTCTCAGGATAAACAGAAGTGTGCTGCATACAAAATTGTTGAATGTCGTAAGGATTCATTGATTTTACATTCTCTTCAACATATAGTTTTATGCGTATCCAATTATTTAGAATCGTTTCATGTAAGCCCAAACGGTCTATAGCCTCTTGCCCTTTCTCTGTTATTGAGATTGGACTGTTTCTTTTTGTAAATGGATTTATAATTATGCTTTTTTCGTTTTTCAAACCATCAACAATTGAATTAATGCCATTCCCCATATATGTTATAGCAGTTTTTATTTCAGCCAAATCAAGTTTAATCGTAGCAGTTTCGTTCTCACATGTGGATATTCTATCTCCATGCAGACTATGTGCTCTAACTTTTTCAGTAATTCCACGCGTCCACCAAACAAGATACATCAACCCTAACAACAATACCACTATTATGATAGTTGCTATCGGTAAATTATTCTCAATTAATTGCCATATATATTCTTTCATAGAAACGTTTGTGTTTAAAAAGGGTATTTAATATGATGTTTAATACGCCACCTAAATACATTACAAAAGTAGAAACAATAACCGTTTCGTGAAACAAAATAATTGTGTTTTGTAAAATAAAAATATTAAGAATAGTCATGCATTAATTGCTTAAAGAGCGATTATCTGTAGACAGCATTATACCAGTCCAAGGTCTGATAATATGCTGCTAATTCAGGAATGTTCATGGAGTAATAAGGATACATTGTCAGTCCGCAGTAGATATTTACATCGAAACTTGGTCCGCGATCAAGACCTTTCTCAAACATCGTATCAGTATGTCGTTCGTAAATAACAACCCTTTTCAACGCTTCATTAAAGACGTTTAGTTGGTCCGGAGAGGCAATATTACTGATGTAATCCTTCATATCATAAAGAATGTGAGTGCTCGGATATAAATACATCAACCATCTTAAAAATAGCGTTATCTGTTTATGCGACAAATTAATAAGGCTGTCCCAGAAATTTGGGACAGCCTTATTTTATTTGCTTATTAATTGTTTAGAGAGCTTAGAAGGAAAAACCGAAACGAGCACCAATCAAATAATCAAAGTCATTGAAGCTTTGTGTGGGATATCTATCTTGAGACCATCCAAGCCCTGCATTAGCTTCAATAAACCAATGATTTGTAACATAATATTGATACCCAATAACAGAAAATGCTTTTATGTGTTGTGTATCAAATATATTTTTGTATGGGTTATTTTGAAAAGTTCCAGTACCTATTGAAATAGGAAGAGACGCAAAAAGATTTCCCCATTTTTGTTGATTTCCCAAAAAGTAGAATCTTGGTTCTGCTTTTAACACAAGGCTTGTTTGCCAGTGTCTTTCTTTTTCCTCATCCAGATAATAAGCCCCATATTTGTAAGTGACATTCTGTACTCCTACTGTGGTTTTGAAGCTAAAGGAATTCGAAAAGAAATGCTCATAAGACCCGCCAATAAACCCTGAAATTGAAAAAGGACTTTTTTGTCTGGAGAAGGTGTCAAAATGTAAGGGTGTAATATCAACCTCTATACCAAAACGAGACTTGTTTTCTTGTGAAACAATGTTCGTAATAGGTATAAATATGAGAAGAATCATCAATAAAATTTGCTTCATGTTTTTCCTTATTATAATTATTTAATACTAGTGTAATTGTTTGTGTATTCACCATTAGGCTGATGATTACTTTTCTTGTGCAAATGTATACTATGCCTAATACAAGTGAATCGCATTTTTTGAGATTTGTTTTTCTGAAAAAAATCATAAACAGTAATCTTTACTTAGGAGCGTTTATGATTTTCAGTTTTTTATTATAATTTTGCGAAAAGTGCTGATTGAATGTAATGCAAAAGCCCTTTTTGCTGATTTTTTTTGCGTCAAATGTTGTGGCGTAGTAATTTTTGCTGAAAAACCAGAACCTTTACTATTGACTGACTAAAACCTCAAAATCAACATTAGGTACTTCCCGTTCATCTCAGCTAGTTGTTTTTTATTTTTGTTAGTTTTGAACCTTGCACCCTTAAATTTAGTAGATAGTATATGGCGACTTTAGAGAATAATTTGGAAGTACAAAACTTGTTGTTTGAAGAGATCCAAAAAAATATTTCATCACAGTACTTATTAGTTGATGTTGTATCAGATATTTTAGAAACAGGCAGAGATTCGGCATATCGTCGGATTCGCGGTGAAAAGCAGTTGAGTATCAAAGAGACCTATACACTCTGTAAACATTTCCACATATCATTTGATGCACTTATGGGGAACAAGGTTCTTCATTCGTTTGATTGTACCTATCGGTCGATCAATCTGTCTGTATCTGATGAATACTACCATTATATGCATGCTTTATTAAAAAACCTTCAACAGGTAAAGAATGCTTCTAATCCTAGTATACATTTGTCTGCTTCAGACATTCCTATCTTTCATTTGATTACACAAAAAGAGTTGACGTTTTTTAAAATATACACATGGATGCAAAGCGTTTACGATTACAATCGTTCTTTAGCTGATTTCATGGAAGAGCTAGAGGGGTCTCAACTTACGAGCTGCTATCAACAAATCAGTAGTAACTATGAACTTATTCCTTCTGCCGAAATATGGACTGAAAATACTATCATGAGCACCATAAATTTGATTTATTATTATGTTGAAATTGGTAGTTTTTCGAATAAAGATTTACCATTGCTACTATGCGAGCAGATAATGTCTATTTTAGACAAATTACAAAAATGGACTGAAAGAGGAGAAAAAGGTGAACATACTACTCCGTTCAAATTTTATGTAAGTGAAATGGAACTGGAAAGTACTTACATATTGATGAAACGATCAGGAATAAGTAATTGCGTGGTTAAATTATTTACTATTAATAGCTTAAATATATTTGACAAAGATTTTTGTCAGGAAACAGAAAACTGGTTGACTAAGTTGTCAGAGCGCTCTGCAATGCTGTGTGGTAATATGGAAAAGGAACGATTTAAATTCTTTAATGCACAGCGTCAAAAAGTTCGACTCTTAATGGATAAAATTAATGGTTCATTTTAAACTTCACTTTTATCTGTAGACAGCATTATACCAATCTAAGGACTGATAATATGCTGCTAATTCAGGAATATTCATGGAGTAATAAGGATAGATTGTCAGTCCGCAGTGGGTGTTTACATCGAAACTTGGTCCGCGGTCAAGACCTTTCTCAAACATCGTATCAGTATGTCGTTCGTAAATAACAACCCTTTTCAACGCCTCGTTAAAGATACTTAGCTGTTCTTCCGAAGCTAGATTACTGATGTAATCTTCCATATCGTAAAGGATATGAGTGCTAGGATATAAATACATCGAACTACTGACTCTGTCAAACCATTGTATCTTGCTTAACGATAAATCCTCTGCCATTGTTCTATTTCCCCTAAGAATATCGCCTGTGATTCCTGCTAATGAACTCAGTCCTGCGGTCGACACCAACGATATGGTTGCCGATTGATCGCGATTTCTTACTTCATCTAAGAAGTAATAATTGTAGAATCTGTCGCAGATAGTCTTCAACGATATTTCTATATCATTTGCGAATAAGGCATCTATTATATTCATGTAGGGAAAGCCCATATCCCATATCTCTGCGGCAGAGGAAACAATGTATTCCGTTTTATTGCGCAAGGTATAGGCAACCTCAACGCTCGCCATATAACAAGCATCGAAAATTATATAATCGAATGCATTGTCGGGGATAGCAATTTGCAAATCGTCCATTGATAGATCAACTTTTCTGTTGTCGGAGCCATATCCCTTTGTTGTTGGTCGGTAAGGCTCGGCAGGCAATGCGGATCTGGCTGAACGAGTCATATGGTTGTTCGATAGCCACGAAGTTCCATGTCCCCATAATATAAGTCCGAAACTATTAGCATTATAATCCGAACGAACTTTGTTTATAACATCGCCTAACACCTCAGGACTTCCTGAGTTTTGGTTGTCGTATATTTTGATAGTGTCCTGCTTTCCGTCGTATATCTTCAGCAACATCGGTTGACTGCGATTTCTATCCAGATAGACGATGAGGTTATTGTTTTCTAAAGAATAAGATGATGTTCCGTCAACGATTTGTTGCAGATTGCCTGACGCAGAATCGCTTAGGTTATTATTTGCCGACATATATATTAGCACAGTCCTATTGCTCTTGCTCTTGGGCTTAGGTTCTATTGGCTCGTCTTTGCCACATCCGAGCAATAAGACAGTCAGAACAGATAGTGCTATTATTCGTATGTTCATAGTTTAACCTTTTTGCCTTTTCCTTTTTTACTCTCATTGTGGAAATGATCGACGGCAGTTACCACATAAGTATATTTTACGTTACCCTTTTCATAAGGCAATTTATAATGCTTCTCTCTTGTTGTCGCCACTATCTTGGTAGGGTCGGAAAGGTCTTGCCTTTCGCTAGCTTTGAAGCGATATATAACGAAGTAATTTGCCAACTCAGGGTTTGTCTTACTCTGCGCAGCGTCCCAACTTAGGAAGTAGCCGTTCGGTGTCCATCTTGCTTTTAAGCCTTTGACCTCCTTAGGTGCTCGATGGTGCAAATGTGTATAAGCCGGAATAAGAGCTGTGTGACGGTGGTATATGTTTCGCAGACTGTCTGCTACTCCTCCGTTGTTCCACAATATTTCATTTGCCGGCCAGAAGCAATTCCCTTTTATATTAGGCAATGTACGTGCATAATACATTTTGTCGGTAATCTGTTCTGCCTTCATCGTACGCGCTACATCCTGACCGATATATAAATGTGCATCACCATAGGAGTTTGCGCTCCACCATTTAATCAAAGTGGTATAATCGGCGGCAGTATGTCCCATCTCCCAATAGATTTGTGGGATATTGTAGTCAATCCAGCCTTCCTTTGTCCACTTCTGAATGTCGGCATACAAATCGTCATAGTTCTGCAAACCGTTAGTATTGCTGCCGGAGCCGTCAGGAGTACTTCTCGCATTTCTGTATATACCAAAAGGGCTGATGCCAAACCTTACCCAAGGCTTGGTAAGCAATATTGTGCGTTTTAATTCACTGATAAGAGTGTTTACGTTATTCCTTCTCCAGTCGCCCTTAGTCTCTGCGCTATATCCTTTAGGAATACCATATCTCTGAAAACTGTTATCATCAGGAAACGACACTCTTGCCGCAGGATAAGGATAAAAATAATCGTCCATGTGAATAGCGTCCACATCATAACGAGAAACAATATCCCTTACCACACGACATATAAATTGTCTGTTGTCGGGAATTCCCGGGTCGAAAAGAATCTGATTATTATAAGTGACGAACAACTCCGGTCTGCGATGGTATATATGCCCTTCTGCTAAGTCAGTCCTTCCGCCGATGCTTGCCCGGTAAGGATTTAACCAAGCGTGAAACTCCATATTCCTTTTATGACATTCCACGATAAGAAACTCCATCAGATCGAAATTGCCTTCCGGAGCAAGTCCCTGCCTTCCGGTAAAGAAGCGGCTCCAAGGCTCAATGTCCGACTTATAGAAAGCATCAGCCTCCGGTCTTACTTGAAAGATGATTGCATTTATGCCACAGCCCTGCAAGAAATCCAGCTTCTCAATAAAGCTCCTTTTCATCTCGTCAACCGACATATCCCTATACTCACCCTGAAAAGCAGTTTGTATCCAAGCCCCCCTGAACTCACGCTTAGGCGAAAGAGGCGCATCAACCGACAAAGGCGTTTGTCTTGAAACAGAACAAGACGTAATCGTAATTAATAAAACAGAGAGAAACAGGTAATATTTGACCGACATGGAAACTCCTAATTAGACTTTAATGATTTATGAGAATTGACCGTAAATTTAATACAAAAACTCCAGATTGCTTTCAATAATCAATTCAGCGATGACATATAGCCTATTTGTCGCTAAAATCATCACTACATAAAATATAGGAAGTGTTTCGTATATACCAATATTGAATATTCCTGTCCGTATTGTGAAAAAATTAGATATACGAAATTTGCAGGTCTGGGTTGAAAGGTATTCGAGATGACAATGGTAGAGAATATGGATGTACGACTAAAAAAATCGACAAAGTTGATAGAATCAAGCTATCGAGTAGGCACTCGTTTGCCGCGTCGGTTTACCTTTAGCAGGGCATTCAGAAAAATAAATTACGTTACGTAAAAAAATGTACAATCGTGGTTGTATTTTTGTTGAGGAATTATAACTCATAAGAATTATGGAAATTAATGTAAGAAAATTTATATACGAGGAAATTGAGAAATCAAATGTTCTTTTTCAGAGAGGTGCAAATATATCTAAAAAAGAATTTAAGCCATTTACTATTGCTGATTATACCTATTTAGATGAATCGCAGGCATATTTTGGGGTGTTTTCTGTTCCCTATTTTCTTTCGTTTTCAATATTAAAGGATTTAGAGAACAGAATAAATAATCCTTACTTAGGAGGGGCTATTTGGTATTGGGAAAAAGATTCAGACCCAGATAGAGCAATTGGTTTTTTACCGACACAATCCAAATTAATGTATGACACATTGGAAGCCTATATTTCTTTGTTAAAATCCGAAAAATTTCTTCAAGCCCTTATTTTATTCAGAAGTTATATTGAATATTCATCTCAACTATATGCATCTATTCTTGATTATGATTTTTTTCAAAAATATACAACTGTCGAAAATTTAAATGAAGACTTTAAACAATTATGGTTTAGTTCTCTGAAGCCATCGAAAGTGCTGACTAAAATAAAGAGTATACACAAGGAAATCAATGAATTACTAAATGATGAAAAATTATTTTACAACGAAAGGTCATATTATATGCAATTTTTTCGCCCTTTTGATTCAAAATTGAGAGGAGTATTATACAGTTCTTTATCAAGTTTGGCTCATGGCTCATATTCTGCCTTAGTGAAGAACAATGATGTAAAATTATATGCCTTAGTATGGCTTTGTACAAGGTATTTAGTAGAATCACAGGTAATAATAGACCAGTTGTCTTCTGTCTACTTTAAGTACTCCCCCAAAGAACTATTTCAAAAATGGATTACATTAGAAGTATATATGAAAAGTAAAGAAGCGAAAACTGTACTAACTTATGAATAAATTGATACTAAATCACGGTATTATTTTTTGCCCAAAAATCGAAATAGGTTATTTAAGTTTACGCCTATACCTCCAATATTTGGTTCAAGAATTATAGTATCATTCAAAACCTTTCCTATTCCTCCTTTGAGCTCCTTTTTTACTTTAAAGTCTTTAATTTCTTTTTTGCTCAGAATGTCTTGAAATATCTTCTCTAGAAGTTTGACAACATCTTGAGGTGATTTACATATCTTACCTATCTCAATAAAAATTAATTTATCCTCCGGTATTTTTCCTCCTTTAAGTCGCTTATTATCACCGTCCAGAAAATACTTAGGATGAAGAGTTGTTATCATTAATGCGGGCAGTAATTCGGCGGGCTCTATTCCATTTATAGATTCCCAAGACATCAACTCCGAATAAAAATGACTCTCGGCAATTCCTTGTATTACAACCGAATCATTTTTTGAAGTAAATTCGGCTATTTTATCAAAACTATCTCTTAATGTATTTCCTATTGGTTCATTCCAATTGTAATAATCTAAAATGTACAGATAATAACTTTTTACGACGTTATCAGGAATCTCTGCTAATGAATGTATTTTTAATCCCATAACTACTATAAATTATGACGTTTTGTACTTATCGATAAAATCTTTAATTATTGAGGTATCTGAATATGGCGAAAAACTAAGTATTATAGCTTTCTCCCAGTATGGTTCTGAATCACACAGATTATCAGTTGCATGATATTTTACATGTATTAAATCTGCATTTTCTATTTTATTTGATACTTTCATCAACAGATAATCACTCTCTGTTAACTTCAAGAAGTGTAAACGATTATTTTTTTCACATGTTTGAAATCCAAAGGATAAAAGTACAATGTCTAATTTTAGATAAAAGCACATACCAATTACAAATTTAATTATTAGACATAAAAATACTCATAAAAACATAGAAGCCAATTCCTAAGTCTCTCTTAAATATTCATAATATAGTGCCCTGAATTAATTGTTCCCATTTACTTTCTTGTCCCATTACTTTGGGACGACTGTCCCAACAGTATGGGACGGTTGTCTCAAAGCATTGGGACAGTCGTCCCAAAGTAATGGGACAAGAGGGTCAAAGAAGTGATGTAGTAATTGAGGCGATTTATCGCTTGCCTTTACCAATTAAAACCATCAACGTATGCGTCAAAATCCAAAATCTGGGATTTCTTGCAATACACAAGAATGATACTTAACACCTTTTGTTGTTCAGATGGAGAAAGCAAGTGTTCGCCTTTGCGGAAACGATAGTAGACTGTCCGACCGAAATAGGCTATGAGATTAGATACGACCTTTTGCATTTGGTTGTGAGGAAGGTTCTCTAAAATTTGAGTAAACCCTTTTGCATGACGTACTTTTGTTGCCTGACGGTAGTGTGGGCAATCGCCTTTATGCGTGGCTAAGTGTTTAGGACTGATAAAAGGCCAATACGATAGATCTGTTGGCATACTTTGCTCAACGAGTCGCCTTAAACAAGTCGCAGCCTTTGAACATTCTTGGTTTAAACAGATAGGATAGTTGTAAGGAATTTGTGAGAAATTGATTTTGGTGTCCATAAATTATTGTTTTGGTTGGCTACAAAAGTAGTGATAATAATGCCCTATTCAGTAGCTACTTACCGTTATTTTTTTGAAAAAAGTATTATTCAGGGTGTTTATGATAGATGACTTTTTTATTCTATCTTTGATTAAAACAGAAAAGATTATGAAATACTACTATTTGTATCAAACAGAAATCGGTCCGCTTTGTATAGGAGAGGAGAGTGGTTGTATCACATTTGTTATATATCGCGAATCTTGTCCAGGCTACGAGAAACAGGAAACACCATTGATAAAGAAAACTTACGCCCAAATAGTAGAGTTTTTCAAAGGTGAACGTACAGAGTTCGATGTCCCCTTGAATCCCTCGGGAACAGAATTCCAGAGAAAAGTATGGAAGGCACTGACCACAATACCGTATGGAGAGACCCGAACTTACAAGCAAATAGCTGAGGCGGTAGATAATCCGAAAGGTTGTCGCGCAGTAGGTTTGGCGAACAATAGGAATCCAATATCAATAATCGTCCCCTGCCATAGAGTTATAGGTTCGAACGGCAAATTAGTAGGCTATGGCGGAGGTTTAGGAACAAAAGAACGCTTGCTAGCAATAGAACGCAAGAAATGAAAACAAATCTCAATGCTTGTTAAAAGCAACACCTTCATTAAACTATGTCATTTTTGCGGAGTCAATATAGCAGTCTAGACGTTTTTATCAATTTAATAAAAAGAAAACAATGAAAACAAAAAGAGGAATCTGCCGCATATTGGCAATAGCAACAATGATAACAGCTTGCCTGTTGATAACAACACAAGCAGAAGCTAAGAACGAGAGAAGAGCAAAGCATAAGTCAGAAAGGATTTATGGATCGCTAAACTTAGATGAAGGTCAAGAAAAAGCAATAAAGGATCTGAATCGTAAGTACGCAGAGAAGTCAAAAGAGCAAGCTAAGGAGCAAAGAGAGAAAATGCGAAATAATATGCTCGCAATGCACGAATCCAAACAAAAGGAACTGAAAGAAATCCTGACAGAAGATCAATACAAGGAGTACAATGAAAATATAAACAAACAAAAGAAGGACTTCAAAGGAAACAAACAAAGGCGAAAAGGTCATAAAAGATAAGAGGTTCATAATAAGGAAAAATCCCCTCCCAGAATAGATGTCCTATTTCTTGGGAGGGGATTTTTGTTTAACTTTTGGGCTACATATCATACTAAATATAGTTTGGTTAAAGTATTAGTCAAAAAGGCTTTGAATATGCTGAATTAAGTCTTAAAATCAAGAAAACAACTATCTTTGTGAAAATAAATTGATATACATCATATGTCTGAAAATAAATACGATGCAGTTTTAATAACAGGAAATGGCTTTGATTTAAATTTAGGTTTAAAAACGAGTTATAGTTACTTTATAAAGAGTGAGATATTCAATAAAATGTTGACTGCCGACAATCAACTTTGTATGCATCTAAAAAGTCAACATGAACTCAAGAATTGGATCGATATTGAAAATGAATTGAAAGAGTACTCTAATACAGTTTGCAAGGACTCCAACAGAAAGATATTTAGGAAAGAGTATCAAATGCTATGCAATTCTTTATGCGAGTACTTAAATAGTTTAGAAATGTCTGATATAAATGAAACGTCTAAAGCATATGAAATTATGACAAAAAAATTTGATAATCTACTAATTCTTAATTTCAACTATACTTCAAGCCTTGAATATATTTCATATCAGAATAAATTAAATCATAAAATCGTTGAGGTACATGGTAAAGCTAAAGAGAATAAGATTGTTTTTGGAGTTGAAGATGGTGCGAGAGTTAATGTCAATGATGTTTTTCTAAAAAAATCAACTTGTTTATGGAATGAGATTATTGATATTAGGGGCATATTATCCGAAGCAGACAATATTCTTTTCTTGGGTTATTCTTTAGGGGAAACAGATCACCATTACTTTAATAATTTTTTTAGACATGATCTGCTTTTAAGTTCTCTCACTCAAAAAGCTAAGAATATTGTGATCTCTTATTACCAACAAGATGGGAAGTATGAAGTCCTTAAGCAAATAGACTCTCTAACAGGTCATAATATTCAAACCCTCAGAACAAAACATAATTTCACAATGTTCGATTTGGCTGAAGATAAATAAGGCAGTTAATAGGTAAGAATGGCATAATCAATAATATATGAATATTACTTTTCTAATAGGAAATGGCTTTGACTTAAATATTGGGATGAAAACGAGTTACAGAGACTTTTATCAATACTATATAAACTCGTCAAAAAAAGAAACTCATCCACTAATACAGTCTCTAAAGGATTCTTTGGTTGCTGATATTGATAATTGGGCTGACTTTGAACTTCAATTTGGAGATTATTGCAACTGTTTTCAGACATATGAAGATTTTGAAGTTGTTTTTGATGATGTTAGCTTCAAGCTAGCCAATTATATCGAAAGTGAACAAAATAGATACAACTTTGATATAGATATAGACAACAAGGTGTTCCTTTATAAAGATTTCGCTTCTCCAGAGCTGTATCTGTCAAATGCAGATAAAAAAGCATTAGAGGGCTACAAATCAAAATGGAACAATTATTCTGAATGGAAAATAGATGTTATTTCATTTAATTTTTCAACGTCATTAGATAGTTTACTTGCTCAAAGCAATAAAAAGGAGAGAATCTCAATTCGGGGAGTTGAGAGGCCGGTTGTTTTTAATGGGATAAAACATATTCATGGCTATACAACTGAAAATATGGTTTTAGGAGTAAATGATCCATCTCAAATCAACAATGATTATCTTAAATCCAATCCATATTTTCTGAATGCTTTGGTTAAACCTGAATGCAACAAGGCAATGAAACATCTTATTGATCAAGACTGTAAAGATGTTCTTAATTATTCTAATTTAATTTGCTTATTTGGGCTTTCAATTGGAGACACAGATAAAATATGGTGGGAAATTATTGGAAAATGTTTATTCAACAACAATACAAGCCTTATCATTTTTTCGAGAGGGGATGAAATACCTGCTATTCGAAGATATAAGATGAAAATGAAAGAAGATTCGATAAAGGATATTTTCTTATCAAAAACAAATCTCACCTCAGAACAGAAGGAATATGTTAGTGCTAACATCTATGTGGGATATAATACACAGATTTTCGACATCAAGCTCGCAGAAAAATCCGTCGTGTGATATTCCTGATATTTTTTAACAAAAACTTTCTGCGAGCATACATATCCCAACGACTGATGCTAAACCGCTTGGGCTTGTTGCAGGCAGCTTTATTCTTCTAATAAACTCTTTATCATAGATGCGATATTGCTCAAATTTTCATCATTGTATCCTGTGGAAATATACCTAACAACACTATTTTTATCAATCAAAATATTTGTAGGAAGATTTTTAACACTATATGATATACCAATGCTTTGGTCGAGGTCAATACCCACATTAAAATCAACACCATTATTTTTTAATTCAGCCATTTTGTTTTTTACTTTTTCCTCCGTTTCGCGTTCGCCACTTGAAATGGGTAATAATACAAAATCAGAGTTTTTGAACGGCTCAATTATTTCTGATGGAAATGCATAAAACTCCCTTATGCAAGGGGCACACCACGTTGCCCAAAAATTTAATAAAACCACACTACCCTTTAACTCTGAGAGTTTTACGATTGTTCCGTCAATCATTTTCAAGGTAAAATCTATAGCTTTATCATTTACAGTTATTGCAGCTGTATTTTCAATTTTATTCAACATCAACATTTCTTCTTCTGTACGAAGTTCGATCTTAAAAATGAATTCTTTGGGGGGAAGACTGTCGCCAAAGATTTCAAGTAATCTATCTCTCATTTCGTCAGAAACTCCGTTCTGCATAGAACTAATGCGTTTTTCTTTTTCATATTCCATTATTTGCTCCATTGTAATAATTTCATTGTTAGCAATGATTACACGTTCGGGCCTCTTTACAATATTTTCTTGTCCGTAAGAAAAGCACGCGGAAAAAAGCAATAACAGGCAAAATATAGTTTTCATACAGATTACTCTATTTTTGGGTTGGTCTTTAACTCCCATTACTTTGTTTGAGCTATTGTACTGTGTCATTTTCAAATCCCTAATTCGTGTCGGGTGCAACCTTTAAATCGTTAAAAAACTCAGTCTGCAAGTATTCAAGGTTTTGGCAGACGTTTCAAATATACACTTCTTTTTATTTCAAATTCAATTTCTCTATTTTATTTCCTATTTTAAACTCTTTCATTTCAAGTTCCAGCGTGTTAAAATCTTCACGGAGGACCTTTTTGACAATTTCTCCGTTTTTCAACAAGTATATCTCATCGCAAGTGTCACTTAACGTTGAAAAGATATGCGAAGATATAATTACTGTTTTGCCTAATGCTTTTAGTTGATGAATAAGGTCAATAATGATTATGTTGCTGTGAATATCAACCCCATTAAACGGTTCATCAAGTATGAAATATTGATTCTCTTGCAGCAAGATTGCCAATAAAGCCAATTTCTTTTTCATGCCTGTCGAATAAGTCGAAGCGTATTGATTTAACGGCAAATCAAAAATGTTTTTTTCATCAATTTCCGATATCTCTTTTTTTCGGGCATTACAAAGTAATCGGATATATTCTTTTCCTGTAATCTTTGTGAAGAAAAACGGTTCTGTCAATAATAAACCCAGATGATCTTTCAACGGACTGAGATCTGAACTTATTTGTCCGTTATAATCTTCCAAACCTGCAATACATCTGAACAATGTTGTTTTTCCTGCACCATTTTCGCCAACAACTCCATAAACTTTTCCTTTGTCGAATAGGATATTTATGTCTTTCAGGACTTGTTTAGTGCCATAATTTTTGGATATTTTTTGTATACTTATCATTTCAGGAATTTATTAAGTTTACTCACTGATTTATTGGCAAAAAATGGAATTGCAATAATAAGCATTGGGGGAAACACCAAACAAATAAATATTATTATTGTTTGCATTAAATCCATTTCATCGGGATATGCCGAATATTTTGCCAAAATAAGAGCAGTCAAATTTAAGTATCCTAAAAGCACACAAAGTAGCAAAATTCCAATATGCTCAAAATAGAAAATACTCAATAAAATAAACACAGGAAAACACAAATAAGAAGAAAGCAAAAGAGCAATTTGAACTTTCTCGATTAAGAATTTTGAGGATGTCAGGCTGTACGACCAAACAAAATATTCATCTTCAGGCTTTAGATAATAACTTAATATCGTGAAGAATATAAGAATTAATGAAAAAACGCCAAGATTGAAATTATCTACTGCTACTGCAATTATTGCAAGTCCGTATGCGACAAAAAACATAAAGAAAGTATTTCGGAAGCCTACGGTAAATTCAAACGGTTTTTTGTAGAAAGGTGTTGGAATTGTAATATTGTAGGTTGCTTTGGAGCTCAACAATGCCATCAAAACTGTGATTATGACAAGGATAATTGTTAAGTAGAATAGTTGTTTGTAGATGAGAAAAAGAACAAAAGGCAATGTAATAATCAGATTTTCTAATATTCTGACGTTCTTATATTGTTTGTTTCCAAAGCAGATTTTGAGAAAGTCATTCCGTTTGATTTCGCTCAATTTTGATGTAAAAGAAAGAGAAACAAGAATGTAAATATATGGTGCAAAATCCATTTTACTGTAAAGTAACAGTACTGATGCTCCAATAAACATAAGCAGGATTAATAATGCAAGCAAATATCCAACTATTGGACGAGAACCGTCCGATAATTTTCTTTTTGTCATTATGTATTGTAACTTAAAATATTCTTTCATTTCTACATTTAAATTCCATCAATTTATGCCTACTCACAAATCCACTTCTTTCAATTTTCATTATAAGTATTTTTTCAGATACACCATATCAACAAGTTGTATTCCATCTTCAAAAATTGGATGGTCATAATTATCCGTGAAGAAGTTCTTTATGCGATGTGACTTTTCGAATCCACAGTTTTCATAAAACGACAATGTCGGCGGAAAATCTCCTGTCCCAACAAGCATTGTCTTATAGCTGTTTTTATAAAAATCAAAGATAAATCTTATCAACGCTTTCCCATATCCTTTGCCCTGATCTTTTTTGTATGTTGCTATATTTTTCAACTCACAGGTTTTGTTGTCTATTGCTAACACAATGCAAATCGACTTTAAATCGTCATCATATAATGCAAACATATCGCCATTAGCCAGATATTTGTCAATCATATTCTCCTGCTCGTCTGCTAATAGCAACAAGTCAAGATATTGCTTCTTATTGTCGGTGATCTTTTTTATTCTCACTTGCTTTTGCTCTTTTCGTTGTTATCCTGTTCTTCACAAGTTGCCAGATTGCCTATAATACTCTGTGATTTGGCATTTGGGAACACTAAGGTTTGAACTGGTGTGAAACGTTCAAATTTACACAAAAATATCTGTGAGCATATTGGTTACAGAACTTTTTCTGGATACTTCATTCATGAACGACAAGAATGGAAAGATAAAGCGATGTGTTGGTCTCAGATGTATGAGGGAGTAGGATAAATGAAGGCTTCAGAGTGTATGTGTAGCTGATTGGCAGATAATGAGTATTTTTGTAACTGTGTTTTAGATGAGCAAAGAAAAAAGATTTCTTTTGTGAAATACGCATTTTAAAAATAGAAATGAGACCAAGCAAAAATAAAAGATATTGCCATGATTGTGGCAGAAAAAAACAGGTTTTTGAAACAGAAAAGAAGGCCGAAAACCGATAAAAACGGAACACCACCATACTTTTAGCATTGCTTCTAATAAGATATTCTTTGCCGTAATTGGAGTCTGTATTGCTCTGCTTATAAGTTTGTTTGTAATATACTATCAACGAGAAGAAATATCCAATTATAAGGACAATGACCTGAAATATCATTACATAAAAATGGAAGGAGAAATAACTCCCACAGAATTAAATTTGCTGGAAAATATATTTGAAAACAAACGAGATCGCGTGAAAATTATCCGCAAACAGGTTCAAGAACATGAAAAAGCAATTGTTGAAGAAGCTAAACGATTAGAAAGGGCAAGACTCAAAGAACAGGAAGCTGCGCAGTTAAGAAGAGAAGCTGAAAATCTCAAACAACAGAAATAACTTTCTTCAACTGCCATACAAAGATATATAGCAAGAATAAAACAGCAAGGCTAAACCTCCGGTTTTGCAGGAAATCTTCCTTCTCATTCTGAAAAGCGTATTTCCTGCAAAAGCCTTGCTTAATTTATTCTTGTTTTATTGGGGGTGTATAACAATTGTAGAAAAAGGATAGTCTGATCAAGTCAATGGCAGCTATCTGCCAATTTCCCTATTAGTCATAAGATAAATCCGTATCTTTGCAAAAAAATCAGTTATGTTAAAGCCGTTACAATCATTAAATAAAGCATATCGCCAAATCAAGGTTACTGGAGAGGAGTTTGCCAAATTTCTACAGAATCTAAGTAATCTGGTTGCAATTATAGACGACAAAGAATCAGAGGAGAACACAAAGACCCATTTCATGGACTTTTTGAAAAACACATATTATTTTCCTGATTTTCTTGTTGCACAGAAAGGTAGAATTGATTTAGCCATTCATTCAGGAAAAGATGCCACAACACCAGTTGGAGTACTCTATGAGGTTAAAAAGCCAACAAATGTTAGCGAGATGGTTTCTCTCGAAAACCTAAACAAAAAGGCTATGTGTGAGTTGTTGCTTTATTATCTTAGAGAGCGTATTGATGAGAAAAATACGGATCTTAAATATCTTGCTATTACTAATATTTACGAGCATTTCTTCTTTGATGCACAAGAATTTGAGCGATTATTCTATTCTGACAAACAACTCATAAAGGAGTATGAAGATTTTGTCAACGACCGTAAAGTTAGTTCAAATACCGATTTCTTTTACAAGGAAGTTGCACCAAAGTATATTGAAAAGGTAAAGGATCAGATAGAATTTACTTACTTTGATATTCGAGATTACGAAAAACTTCTCAATACTCCGAATGTAGCAGAGAATCGAAAACTGATAGAGCTTTATAAAATATTCAGCCCTGTTCACCTGCTAAAACTATCTTTTCAGAATGATAGTAATTCTTTGAATAAAAACTTCTACAATGAGCTGCTACATATCATAGGCTTGGAAGAAGTTGCTGATGGAGGGAAAAAGATCATTGACCGCAAGAAAACTAAAAATAGAGAAGAAGCCTCTCTTATTGAGAATACAATTACAATTCTTGATTCAGAAGATCAACTGGATAAAATCCCGAATCTACACACTTTTGGTACAACTCGAGAAGAACGTTTATTCAAT
>JGI996J12353_1000106_pt1 | contig 24555 bp, 24 predicted proteins | sample IntmicLarv5ML5BL_FD_12353 | JGI IMG/M metagenome (IMG submission 12353) | reverse complement strand
GGAACAGTTACTGTAAATGTTCCTTCTGGAATCTATGTAGTTGTAGTTGACAGAACAGTGACAAAGGTCGTTGTTCGTTGATTTTGACATTCTGATATACTAAAACGGTGTTTTTTGGGCTTTAATCCTGAAACGGATGCCCCTAAACACCGTTTTTTATGCTTTAAACCTAGGTTGAAAACACAAATCTCTTGTTTTTGGACTTTAAACCTGGGTTGAAAACGCAAATCTCTTGTTTTTGGACTTTAAACCTGGGTTGAAAACGCAAATCTCTTGTTTTTGGACTTTAAACCTGGGTTGAAAACACAAATCTCTTGTTTTTGGACTTTAAACCTAGGTTGAAAACACAAATCACATTGTTTTTAGCCTTTCACAATAGGATGATTTTCTAAAAATCGAATTGTTCAACAAATAAAAAAATACAAAGATGAAAGTAGTACTCACTGTCCACCTTACAAAACTTCGCAACGCTGAATATTATCAATTAATGTCGCGTACTAAGCATTACTTCAGCGGAGAATTAAGAACGAAGTACAATCTCATAGATCGTTTTCAACTTTTTGACGATTGTATGACTTTGTTCGATGGCCTTTTTGCTAAAAACAAAAAAGCTGAAGAAACCCCCGAAGTACAAGCTGCCCGCAAGGCTCGTAATTCTATGTTTATTGGTATTAAGGAGATGCTTCGAGGTTTATTGCGTTCCGGTTCTCCGGCTCAAATTGCTTCTGCTAAAAAGATAGAGTTTCTGCTTGATCCATATAAGGGCGCAAATACCGATGGTAATGCTTCGAACTCCGGTTTGATTCACAAATTCATTGCTGATGTGATGGAGGAGGATACTTATTCTTATATAACAAACTTGAATCTGAATAATCAGATAGACGAATTAATCACTTTAAGTGATGCTTTTGACGACATCCTTTACAAGCGTAGCCAAAAATACCAAGCTGCAAAGGAGGCCGACAAACTGGTTGAAGTTCGTAAGAAAATGAATGTTGCCTACCGCAATTTAATCGCAAAGGTAAATGCTTTATACCTAATCGCTGACGATGATAACGTTGAAACAACAAAGGCTGACATCGGCAAACTAATCGACAATATAAACGGCGTTATTTTCGAAATGAGCCGCACAATCTCCCGCCGAAGAGGAGTCAATATAATTATAAACGAAGAGAATAAAGATGACGAGAATAGTACTGGTCCAATAGAACTAAATGGCGAAGAGCCACATGAATAATTAATGTGATTTTGATTCCTCCCAAGCTCTCAAAAGGGAGGCATTTTGTAAAATGTGTTCGAACCCTGTTGGCCGTGAGGTTAGCGGGGTTCATTTTTTTTGTATATTATACAAGCGTTGAAACGACTACGTGCTTTTTGGGAGAGTTTAAAATAAAAAAGAGCCTCTTTGGAAAAGAACCTCTTTAAAACAATTAAAGGCTGTCTCCCGACAACCCCTAACCAAACTTTGTTAACCTTAAATCTAATACTATTATGAAAAAACCACGATACAAATGTAAGGTAGTTGGAGATATCATGCAAGACTTTGCCTTATAATATGTGTTAAATAACACGTTGGTTCTTCTTAAAAGATGTTACAAAGCACAAGTTTTACATGATATCTGCACATTTTATAGTTTTATGTATACCTGTTTCTTGTATAAGAAGTAGCCGGGAATCCAATTGAGGAACACGAAGAATAATGCCCAAGCTAATGAAGCTCCGTAACTTCCGAAGACAGGAACAAACACATCATTGTACATAAAGGACGAGAAGCCTATCATGCTGAACACAGTCGCCAAGATGGCTGCTTGCACGTATAGATACAAAGGATTGATGCCGAATGCTTCGAAGAATTTCGACCAGTTCTTTTTCTTATTGATGTCTATTATCCAGATAAGAAGTCCTAATAGCAATGATGCCAAACCGCAAGTGGTAAGAACGAACGTGCTGCTCCATATCTTTTTATTGATAGGGAATCCGTAGTCGAGTAGCAACCCAGAGAAGGCAAGGATTGTGCCGAGGATAAACAGATTGCGTATAATACGTTCGTTGTCTTTCTTGGAATCCAATATGAGTTTGCCCGCATAGAAGCCTATCAAAACGTGCGCCACGCTGCCTATCGCACTTAGTAGTCCTTCAGGGTCGAACGGTATACGTGTGCCGTCTGCCAAGGTGTCGCTATACATATGCGATGTTCCGAGGATGGCACGGTCTACTACTGCGATGATGTTTCCTTCTGATAAGATTGTGCTGTTGGTCAGTCCGAGCAGGGCAGCATAGAAGACTAATATCCCGATGATGGTATGTAGAAGATATTTGTGATTAATCAGGACACCGATTAGTGAGCCTGCGCCGTAGACTATCGCCAGCCGTTGCAATACTCCAAGTATGCGAAGATTCTCGAAGTTATTGAATCCATTGCGCATCAGGAAGCTGAACAGATTAAGTCCTAAGCCTACAAGGAAGATAAGCACTGTGCGTTTTAGAATCTTAGTTACACATTCATTCGTTGGCTCAAAGTCATACTTTCTTAGCGAGATAAACATTGAGACTCCCATGATAAACATAAAGAATGGGAATACGAGATCGGTAGGCGTAAGTCCGTCCCATGCTGCGTGTCTGAGTGGTGCGTAGACGTTCGACCACGAGCCGGGGTTGTTCACCATAATCATTCCGGCGATTGTGATACCTCTCATTATGTCCAACGAGAGAAGTCTTCCTGATTGTGTCATAATATTAATTCGTTTAATTGTTGTTAGATAAGAGTAACAGTTACAAATGTAAATAAAAATCGAGAGACTGGCGGATTATAATCTGCCGAAGGGCGAAAACGGCGTTCCCACATTCTTCGGGATTGTCGTCACTTTCTTTTCAGATACAAGAAGCCAATCCGACAATACAGGCATTTCTTCTTTTCACAATACTCCCTCTTTAATTGTATTATGGCTTGTGAGTCTGTCGCACTCTTTATCGTCACCCCTGCCTGAGAGAACAGGCGGGTTATGTTGTTTTGCTCGGCAGGCAATCGCTCCAACAGTCGGATAGCCCGTTCGCAATATTCCGGCAGGTTCGTTTTCTGCCCGTATGTGAACATTATCGGTGCTACCGTATTTATTATCATGATGTTTATTGCACCTTCGCCGATAGGCTTAGGCTTGACTGCGGATGAGTTTTTGAAATGATAATGATTCTCCCAATAACCAGAAGGAGATATTCGAAGTAGTCGACGGATATCATTCACCGTAGAGGCATTGATGATGTTGGAGAAAAGAGTGTCGTATCTAAACCATAGTGCCGATAGCTGTGCCAACTTTATATGGGGGAAGTTGATGGGATGCGTCCGCAAGCTCTTAAATCGTGAGTGGTCCAAAGGCTTCAGTCCAAACTTCTGTGTCAGGAATTTGTACTCCCTTTTCAGATGGCGATAATACTCGCAATCCTCTTCGTCTTCAAGCATTCCCGCTTGACCGAAGAATAAGGCTTCCACTTGTGCGATATTGTTACGCTGTCTGCGGATATAACTCATCGGCAAACTGCAAGCCAATTGCTCGAAGGCATCACTATTAAGTCCGAAGCCGAAATTGCGTGACAGGATTATATAAAAGACTTCATTCCAATCATTATTATAACGCTCCAGTAGATTGTAGATGTCATTACGCTTTCGCTCCAGTCGCTCAATGCTTAATGCGCATAGCCACGAGGACATGATAAATGGATCCATCTCTTTTATAACAGATGCACATGGGAGGCGTTGTTCGTTGCCTAGTAAGTAGTCGATATTATTGCGGACATTGTCCGGCACATTCAGTACAAGCTGAGGTATAAGTTCGCCGTTAGTTCTATAAACAGCCTCGCCGGCCTCCCCGACAACATGCAGGACAACCGAGTCGTATGCCTTGTCCTTATCATGCTTATGCCGTAGCCAGTCGGAAGGATTGTCGTGTATTTCGACATCGCCTGCCCATACCGTATTATCATACTTTATTTTAGCATTAAAGAAGTCGGGACCTGCATTAGAGTTCTCTATACCGGTATCAATAACAGAAATTTTCTTACCGTCTGAGGTAATAAGTTCAGGATAATATAGTTTATATTTCCAGACATAGTGGAGTAGACGTTCCATTCAAATATGTTCACAGTTAAGATTTTCGCAACAAATCTAACTAAAATTATCTATATTTGACGGGCAAATAAAAAGGAAACATTGTATTGAATTTCCTTTATCAAGAAATGATATAATCAATATGAAGATCGCATTAATCGGTTATGGAAAGATGGGGCAGACCATCGAAAAAATTGCAATCAGTCGTGGACACGAAATAGTTTCAATCGTCGATATAAGCAATCCAAACGAGATAGAGTCGGAGGCATTCAAAAGCGCAGATGTTGCTATTGAGTTTACAACTCCTGCGACAGCGTTTGATAATTATATAAAAGCCTTTGCGGCAGACGTCCCTGTGGTATCGGGTACAACCGGATGGCTTGATAAGATAGACGAGATAAAGACTTTGTGCGAGACAAAAGGAAAGACATTCTTCTATGCATCGAACTTCAGCATAGGGGTTAACATCTTCTTCGCTATCAACAAACATTTGGCTAAGATTATGAACAACTTCCCTGCTTACGATGTGAAGATGATAGAAACACATCACATCCATAAATTGGATGCACCAAGCGGAACAGCAATAACTTTGGCAGAAGGAGTCTTAGAAGGAATTGATAGAAAGGAACGTTGGACTTTGGAAACACAAGAGCAACCAACAGATATGCCAATCCATGCAATCCGCGAAGGCGAAGTGCCGGGAATACACGAAATTATATATGACTCTGATGTAGATTATATCAGTATCAAGCACGATGCGAAAAGTCGTCATGGATTCGCCCTCGGATCTGTTATTGCTGCAGAGTTTACAGCCGATAAGAAAGGCTTCCTTGGTATGGATGATATGTTGAAGTTTTAATCTCATACATTAATATAGACAAATATGGAGATGAAGAGTTTTACGAAGAAACAATGGATTAAGTTTAGCATAGCTACAATCTTATACCTTCTTTTTACATTATGGGTGCAGAATGCTTGGTTGTTGCTGGGTATTGTTGTTCTTGTGGATATTTTTCTTACCAATTATATCCCTTGGGGAGCGTGGAGAGAGTCAAAGAATCCTAAGATTCGTGCTATATTAGGATGGATTGATGATATAGCCTTTGCTTTAATCGCAGTTTACTTCATTAATATATTTTTCTTTCAGAACTATCAGATACCGAGTTCGTCGCTGGAGAAATCCCTCCTTATTGGCGATTACTTGTTTGTAAGCAAATTGAGTTATGGCCCGAGAGTGCCTAACACTCCAATATCATTCCCTCTTGTACAGAATACCTTCCCAATCCTTGATAGCAATTCATATATTGAATGGCCAAGATGGGGATATAAACGTGTAGCAGGCTTGGGTAAGATTAAGAGAAACGATATCGTAGTGTTTAACTTTCCGGCTGGAGATACTGTTGCCGTAAAGGTTCAAAATCCGGACTACCATAGCTTGGTTGAAGAAATCGGACGTGAACGCATCCACCTTGACAAAGCAACATTCGGAGACGTTCTTTATCGCCCTGTCGACAAACGTGAGAACTTCGTTAAGCGTTGTATCGGTATGCCTGGGGATAATCTTGAAATACGCGACAATCAGGTGTTTATAAACGGAGTACCTACGGAGGATCCGGAACATGCACAGTTCATTTATTACGTGGAGACGAATGGCTATTTATTTACAGAAGATAATTTCCGTTCTTTCGGAGTAAGTAAGGTAGACCGTAGACTATTGACTACGAATGACCAGTATATGCTTTCGTTCATTGGCTTCAGTCCTAATGCCGTAGGACAGTTTAATCCTGTATATCGCATGCCACTTACAAAAGCGGCTCTTGATAAGGTTAAAAGCCTGCAAGCAGTAAAGAATGTTATCATCGAACCTGAAACATTGGGTGGCGACAAATACTATCCGGTAAATTATAACAACGGATGGACACGCGACAATTACGGTCCGATATGGATTCCTAAGAAAGGCGAAACAATAGAGTTAAACGAAGAAACTCTTGCATTATATAATCGATGTATTAAAAACTACGAGAATAATACACTCGAAACAAGAAACGGAACTGTGTATATTAATGGAGAAGTAGCGACGTCTTATACATTCAAGTACGATTATTACTGGATGATGGGAGACAATCGTCACATGAGTGCCGACAGTCGTAGCTGGGGATTTGTGCCGGAAGACCATGTTGTAGGTAAGCCTATTCTTATATGGTTGTCTTTGGACAAAGAACGTTCTCTGTTTGACGGCGGTATCCGCTGGAATCGTTTGTTCCGAATGGTGCACGCGGATTAACAGGTAGATGCGATACGAAAAAGAAATAAAAAACATTGCGAGACTATTAATTGCTGTTGCTATAATAGTCCCGTTTGTTTTATGTCTTCGCTGTTATCTTGTAAGTTCGTATCGTATATCAACTCTCTCAATGGAAAAAGCCCTTTATAAAGGCGATTGTATCTTAGTCAACAAATGGAAACATAAACCAGCGAAGAATGATGTTGTCCTGTTCTATGTTCCTTCGAAGGTTGCCATCGATGAATTATTAATAAGTCGTTGTGTCGGGACTCCCGGCGACATTATTGTAAAGGATAATGTTAAACTGGTTGTTCCTCAAAAGGGTCGTCCGTATCGCTTGGACGAGACGAATATAAACTTCTGCAAGAACGCTATTGTTAATGAGGCAGGCTATAAAGCACGCTTCCACGATGGCAAACTTTATCTGGATGGACGGGAGACAACCTTTTTCTTTTTTAAGCAAGACTACTATTGGATGCTGTCCGACAATGTAGACGAAGCAATCGACTCTCGTCATCTTGGCTTTATCCCTTCCGGAAATATTATAGGAACGGCGTCTTTCATTTGGCTGAGTAAAACTCCGGAGCGAATATTTAAATTAGTGAAGTAATGCAAACAGCATATTTGTCCACAACATACTTAGGCCCGATACAGCAATACTGCAAACTTGTACAGTATCAGCAAGTGAAAATAGAGACAGCAGAGAACTATCTGAAACAAACATACCGCAATCGTTGCACAATAGCAGAAGCTAATGGCACACTGTCACTGTCTATACCGGTGGAAAAGTCGGACACGCTGAAGTGCCTTACGAAAGACATCCGAATTTCTGATCATGGAAAATGGCGTCATCTGCATTGGAATGCTCTTGTCTCTGCATATAAGACGAGTCCGTTCTTCGATTATTATCAGGACGACTTCGCTCCATTCTATGAGAAGAAGTACGACTTTTTGTACGACTTTAACGAAGAACTACGGCGTATGGTCTGTTCGCTGTTGGACATTGAACCTAATGTCTCTTACACAGAAGCGTATGAGGCAGAGCTTGAGAACGACTTCCGCGAATTAATAAGCCCTAAAAGCAAGACCGATGATCCAACATTCACCCCTGTGTCCTACTACCAAGTATTCCAATCAAAGGCAGGCTTCTTGCCGAATCTAAGCATTGCAGACCTCCTCTTCAACATGGGACCGGAGTCTGTACTTGTCCTTCATCGTTCGATTGTAAAATGAAAGACTAAAAAAACACTTTAAAAACAAGTGCCAAAAGCGCTATCTATACGATAACACTTTCGGCACTTAGTTAAACAGACATCGCACTGTTTCGACCCTCTTTTATTTTGACTTATTTGGATCTTCAGGCAAGCCTAAACGTTTAAAGAATTCAGTAGGAGTTTCAAGTAAAATAACAGTACTGTCTAATTCACGACCTGTTTCTTCATACCATTGTCTCCGTCCTACCATATCATCTTCCAATTCCATATAGGCAATTTGTCCAACCCGTACAGCTACACGTCTTGGCACAACAACAACGCCATCCGAATCGGCCACGACAACATCGCCAGGATAAATAAGCACACCACCTACAACAACAGGCTGTTGCATATCAATAAACTCATTTCTCCCGATACGCTCTCCTCTTCCTCTTTTGTTGTAATCCATATATACAGGATTTTTCTGTAGCATGATTTCGTCAATGTCACGAACTCCACCGGCTGCCACTAAACCAACAGCACCTTTTTTCTGCCATTCCATGATATTCTTCGAACCGGTAGTTCCCGTATCGTTATCGTCTCTGTTATCCATTACGATAACCGTTCCTTCTTTAATAAGAGGAATAAACGGCTCTCCGGACAATTTCCAATACCAATTACCTCTCCATTTCCGGTATTCATCATAATTTTCCGGTATCGTAAGATCAGCACCCGCATGTTTCGGACGATTGGTTGGTCCATAACGAACGGTCAAGGCAATACCTGCAAAACGATGCTCCATAGTTTGTACATCTGTCCATAGAGGAGATATTTCTCTTGCCATCATACCAACTTCCATATAACCGCAAGTAACCAACCCATCTAAAACATCACAAACTCTGGCACCCTTATACAATTCCAATAATACTTTGTCAGAAACATCATTAGGAATTTCTTCTACCGGCCTTTGTGCAGACAGCAAATTATTTGCCAAGCCTAAAACAACGAATAAAACAAAAACTTTCTTCATAATAAAAATATTAATAGTTTGTCAAAAAAATAATTATCAAAAAAAAATCAACCTTCATCAGTCAGTAAGTGGTGATGGTGTCGTTGAAGGTATAACTCTAATATACTCTCTTAATTGAATTGTATCACGACTAAAAGGGTTAGTCCGATAAGCAATAAGAGTAACGTCATAAGTGCCCGGATATTCATATTTTACAGTTACATCTGCACCCATTTCGGTTGAAGGGGTAGCCCCTTGTAATGTCCATAAAAAAGTATTTGGATTTCCTGATGAATTATTTGAGTAAGTAACTTCTTGCCCAACTTCAACAACAGGACTACCATTAACAATAGGAGCACTTGAGGTAAACTGAGCATTAACATAATCCCATACCGTTACAACGATAGTAGTATCTAAGCTTACCGACGGATCATTAAAGTTTGTTTGTAAACGAACACTATATGACCCCGATTGTAAAAAAGTTGCATGTACTATCTGGTCAGTAGAAGTAGTAGCACTCTGTCCATTAACAGTAACCACACCACCACCAGGGAATGTCCAAAGGCGATCTCTTACGCCACGTGAACCATCAGTCAACGAAACTTCTCCATCTACATTAATTGTTAAAGGAGAATTAGCAATAAATGGCGCCGAATATTCCATCGGCTCAACGGTCTCAGGTGTACAGCTTATTAAAAAACCGAGTGATACACCTAAGTATAATAATTTAAAAAGAGCTTTCATGTTCATATTTTTGTTTTAATAAAAATTACGGTACGATTAATCCTGCATTATTAATTATTTCTACATTAGGAATGGGGAAATAAAGAACGGTGGTAGACAAATGCAAATTAGAAGCGGCAACTTCATATTGTTTAGAGATTGTAGCTTCCGGATTTGTATGATCTGCCGAAGTAGCGAAACGCAACTCGTCTCTGGTCGAAGCATATTCAATAGTGGAAATTTCGTCATAAACATCCTTTATAATACCCCAACGCTTCAAGTCTTGAAAACGGATCATATGGCCTTCGAATGCTAATTCCAAAGGACGTTCAATTCGCATTATGTGGTTTAACAAACTTCCCGCACTATAATCGTTTCTATTTAATTGTAACACAGCAGAACGCTCACGTACCAGATTAACATATTCTATCGCTTCACCAACATCGCCAGTCGTTTTTAATACTGTCTCAGCATACATTAAAAAGACATCCGCTAAGCGCAGAACCCGTTCATTTATGCCGGAACGCTCTGTATTTGGCTCTTGGTGCCAAGTCCAATTTTGAAACTTTTTGATATGCGCTTCCTGACCTACTATAAAAGGAAATTCGGTTGATGGTCGTTGGTAAAAAACTTGTCCATCGCCTTTAAAGCATATTGTTGCCAGACAACGTTGTGAAAAAGTCTGACCATTGTTTATTGGATTTGCCGGATCAATAGGATCTGATTTAGAAAGTTCAATAAAATAATAAGAAGGCTCTATTCTGCGGTTTCCACCAGCTTCTTGAGGAGCATTCTCGTAAGCTCTTCTTGTTGCATGGTTGTTATTATTATCTTCTCCCGGTTTTACGGCATCAGAGAAGTTTACTTCAAAAATAGATTCCATATTATGCTCATTTTCCAAATCGCTATTCCAACCTAAATTAGGAGCTAACCTGTATAAACCACTGTCTATGATTTTTTTAAATTCGCTCTGTGCCAGGATATAATCTCCTTCATAAATATATACCTGCCCAAGGATTCCGGTAGCAGCTCCCCAAGTTGCACGACCAAGATTCTGATTATTCCATGCTCTGGGAAGATTATCCTGAGCAAACTTTAAATCATCGTAAATTAAAGCATACACATCCTCTCTTGAAGATAACCCTCTATGAAAATCTTCGTTATCGATAGGAATACTTGTATGGACTATAATATTTCCATCATTATAGCACGACGCCAACCAAAAGTAATAGAGACCACGCAAAAAACGGGCTTCGGCTTCAATACCTCTCTCAAATTCTGCATCGAAGTTTACACTACCCAAATTTTCCAATACCTGATTTGCACGGAATATCCCCCTATAGAGGTTTCGCCATTTATTAACAACGATTTCATTAATGTTGGTGAAAATAAAATTGTTGGCATCTATTGCGTTAGCTGCCCAAGGATCGGGCATCGTAGTTTCCGACATTAAATGATTATAGGTATTGCTTCCTAATACAAATTCGTCTCCAAGTGTATTATAAACGGACATTAGTCCTTTTTCGAAATCGTCTTTTGTATCCCAATAATTACCAATGGTTATTGTGTTCGGATTCTGCTGATCCAAAAAATCCGAACAAGATGCTAATGTAAAAGCAAGCAGAAATAAATATCCTATGGGTTTATAAAATCTTATTGTATTCATAATAAGCTAGATTAATCATTAAAAATCAAGTTTGAATCCTATTCTGTATAACGATGATACAGGTATTGTAGCATTATCTACCCCTTTCGACATAAGACCGTCTCCCCCTAATTCAGGATCAACACCGGAATATTTTGTGAAAGTGAAGACATTATCAACACTTAGATATACTCGGAAGCCATCAAGATGTATTCTTTCAGTAATATGGCGAGGTATATTATAGCCAACCTGTACATTTTTCAAGCGCAAATAACTACCATCTTCAAGAAAATAATCGAATCGTGAATTATAGTTATTATGCGACATATTTCCTTGAGGGGTTGGGATTGTTGAAGTTGGATTTGCCGGAGTCCATGCACTTAATAAATCGGTATGACGCTTATGAGAATAAGCATAGCGCTTCATACCATTATATATCTTATTTCCATAAGTGCCATGTATCTGCATACTGAGATCAAAGTTCTTGTATTCGCCTGTAAAGGTCAATCCACCTTCCCACTTAGGTGCACCGCTTCCCATGAACACACGGTCATCGTCAGTAAGAACTCCATCATTATTCACATCAATAGCTTTTATATCGCCCATCTTTGCATCTGGAACAAGTCTTCGATATTCTGCTAGTCCTGCTTCTGTATTAATCAGACCATCGGTTGGAATAAGGAAGAATGAGCCCACCGGATACCCCTGCTTAATTACTGTTGTATTGTCTGAATCAAAAGCTGCACCTCCATAAATAGTACTTGTTGGCAAATTCGTTCTGACAACTTCATTTACATTCCTCATAAAAACACCGGTAACCTGATAAGTGAAATCTCCTAACGGTTTGCTACGGTAAGTGGCTGTAAGCTCAGTACCTTTATTGATCATATCGCCAATATTCATTCTTACAGAAGCATTTGAACCACCACCAGCTGAAGGTGGAAGAGCTACAGGAAAGAGCATATCATTTTTATTGGTATAATAAAAATCGGCTGTCAACATCAATGAGTTATTGAGGAAGCCTAAATCAAAACCAAGATTTTTTGATACTGAGGTTTCCCACGATACATTATAATTAGAGAAACTCTGTTGAGTAGCACCGGTAGCAAGAGACTGGTCTGAAAGTCCAATTACATAATCAACTCCTGAACTAATTAATGCTAAATATTCATAGTCCGGAACTAACTGATTTCCTGTCGTGCCGATACTTGCTCTGATTTTTGCATTAGAAACGATTTCGCTTATTCCTAAGTTTTGATAAAAAGGTTCTTCACTTGTATACCATCCGGCCGAAGCTGATGGAAAAACTCCATATTTGTTATCCGGATTAAATTTAGATGAACCATCTCGACGGATACTTGTACTAAATAAATATCTATTCCCGTAGTTGTATTGAATACGCCCTATATTACCTGTGATACTTGTAACATTCACATATCCTCCATTAGTTGGATCAATAGCTCCACCATCTAATACTCGAATATCATTACTTAAGAAACCTCGTTTGCTTGCCTGCCACACTTCTCTGGAATGTTCTTCCCATGAAAGACCTGCAAGTAATGATATTTTGTGTTGACCAAAAGTCTTATCGTAAGTAGTCGTAAATTCTGAAATCCACTGATGATTATATCTATTTTCAACACTTAAATTTGCAATTGGATTGGAGTTCGAATTATTTTCGCCTGTCTCTACATCATAAAGATAGAAGGACGGATTAAATACTCTATTGTAACTATTACGGATATTTCCACCAATATTAGCACGTATCTTCAATCCATCAATTATCTCATAGCTCAAATCTAAATTTGCCGTACCATTATTACCCCTTGTTGAATTATCGCGTTTAAGGTATTCAGTTATAAGTTGAATAGCTTGTGCGTTTGAACCTGGAGCAGGAATACGATCAGCGTCAGCATCAACCGGTGCTTTAAATGGACGCAAGCGGATGGCAACCCTTGGAAGATTTTGATGTTCTTGTTCTCGTTTAGAAAGGTCGAAAGATAATCCTACCTGAGCAGTAAATCTGTCCTTCTTGAATATAGTATTCGCTCTTGTAGACAAACGTTCGTACCCTGAATTCACCCATAATCCATCTTGAGAAAAATAAGAGGTAACCAGATTATATGTTACATCTTTGCCTCCTCCCGAAAGTCGGAGACTATAATTTTGCATTGGAGCGTTATCTTTTTGAACATAATCCATCCAACTGGTATTATAATGTAACCCTGTTGGATTACTTTCTATCGCTTTCCACTCTCCTGGTATATTTTCTTCCGTGATATATCTCATGCGATTTACCCAAAGCCAGTCTACGGTATTATCAATTAACGGAACACTTCTCCGCACATTTGTAACTCCATAGTATCCTTCAAATGTAATTTTCATTTGGCCTGGGGTACCCTGCTTGGTTGTAATTAAAATCACACCATTGGAGGCTCTTGTTCCGTAGATGGATGCAGAAGCGGCATCTTTTAACACTTCGACAGACTCTATCTCATCAGAACTAAATTTTGGCATATAATCGAAAGGAATACCATCTACCACATACAGAGGACTGATGTAATCTGAAGAAAAAGAACCTGCCCCTCTAATCTGAACTCTTGCACCTTCTCCGGGAGAACCACTGGCAGCAGAAATACTCATACCTGCTACTTGTCCTTGAAGAGCTTGGCTAAAGTCAGACGAACCGATTTTACTGAGGGTTTCTGCTTTCACTTGTGCTACGGCTCCTGTAATTTCTTTTACTCTCTGAACACCATACCCAATAGCCACAACTTCTTCCAGTCCAATGGCATCTTCCCTTAGTTGAATATTGAAAACGGTTTGATCATTTACAGCAACACCTTGTGTAATATATCCGATGTAAGAAATGTCCAGCGTTGCATTGTCGGTTGTTAAGTTTAATGCAAATCTTCCTTCAAGATCCGTAATCGTACCATTAACTGTTCCTCTTTCAATGATGTTGGCGCCAATAATGGCCTCATCGTATTGGTCTGTTATCACACCCGTAATTCTTCTATTTGTTTGTTGAGAATGATTAACGGTAGAGTTATCACGCCTCATAAGCATAATATTCGAACCCTCTACTGCGTAGAAAACATTAGTCTCGTTAAAAACATTAGATAAGACTTCTGCTACAGGACGGTTCTCGACATTCATCGAGGTTTTCCGATCCAGATTAACCTCTCTTGGATCATAGACAAATAGATAGTCGGTCTGACTTTCTATTTCTTCCATAATTTTACGAGTCTCCATGTCATTGGCTACAATTGTTACGTATGCTGTTTGTGAATAAGTTTCAGACGCAAACAAAGCGGTTATGCCAATCAGGGGTAGTAATAAAGTTAACTTCATAATTCTGAATGCATGTAGATTCTTTTTAAAATAAGGCAATAAATACCTTATACGCGATTTTTTCATACTTTTGTTTTTTCAATGTTAGTACTAAGATTTATAATTGTCTTATGCTGACTTTTGCGGGAGATGTTGCAGCATCTTCCGCTATTTTTTAGAAATGAGTCTTTATCATAGGCAAAAAAATATTAATGTTCAATTATTGTTTATCATTCAATTATAATCTGATTACTTTCTTCATTCTTCACATAGTTAAATGTGTGTTTTAACTGTAACACTCTCAACACATGCTCTACTCCATCTTTTACTCTGAATTTACCGGTATAACGATGAGTTAACAAAGAGGGATTTCCCGTTTGGATTTTTACATCATAATACAGTTCAAGTTTAGAAAATATGTTACTTACCATCTCATCATCAAAACAGATTAGCCCTTCTCTCCATTTGAAGTAATTATAATCCGGTATATCTGATAATACCAACTTCTTATTAACAGACTGAGCGAATTGACCAGGCTCCAAACGCATGACATTTGTTCTCGTTTGAGACGAATAGACTTCCACCACTCCGTCCAGTAAAGCAGTTGTAAATGAAAGATTGTCGTCATATGCGGTTACATTAAATTCGGTACCTAGTGCTTGCACGTCATATTGTTTTGTTTTGACAATAAAAGGTATTTCCCTGTTTTGACGCACATCAAAATATCCCTCACCATTTAAGGTAACATCTCTGTTTTTTATATTGTAGTCTTGCGAAAAGACTAAAGTAGAACCTGAATTCAGATATACTTTTGTGCTATCACTCAGATAAAATTCAACACGCTGTCCAATAGGGGCAAAAATCGAAAACGTTTGAGCTAAAGCCGGCATTTCGTCTTCTGTGTTTTTTGCAGCAAATTGATAAGTGCCCCATACTGCAACTAACAGTATCGCTGCTATTTTTACAACTTCGACGCTTATTCTTCGGAGAACCGTTCGTTTATGTTTTTGCGATATCGGTCTGTCCGTATTCCATATGACAGCTGTATATAGTTTACGAATCGCTGCATATTCACGCATATGATCCGGATGTTCATCCAGCCAGTACATTATTTGCTCTTTTTCGTCTGATGTGACGTCTCCTTGAATATATCGTAATAGTAATTGTTCCATCTATATTTTGTCCTTATATATAATAGTAAACGATTTTGGTGGCTATAACCCTAAAAACGTCTTATGTGTTTTTTAACACAAAACGAATTTTTTAATGGTTGAAAGAGATACTTCGAGTTATGAAATGGAAACAATGTTTGTACAAACGTTTTTCTTTCTTTGGAGAGAGTTAGGAGGGAACAGAAATATTGGATGTTGAAAAGAAAGGCGTGATTAATGAAAGAGGAAAGCAAAAATGAATAAGGGCAGAAAATCTTTTAATTCGCGTCTAAGTTTTTTTAATGCTTGCGTAATATGATACTCCACGCTTTTTACAGACAATCCCTTTTCTTCGGCAATGGCTTTTGCTGACAACCCTTCAAAGCGGCTTAACTCAAATATTTCACGCGTCTTAGGAGGCAATAAGGTCAGAACTTGTTCAATCTTATTCCTCAATTCTGTCGAAAATATTTCATCTGGATCACAGGCTTCCAGCGTGGAGATACGGAGAGCGAGTTCCCGATTCAGAGTTTCCTGCATTTCCTTTTCAGCATTTTTACGAATGCTTTCATGTTTAAGATAGTCTAAAGTCTTATTGCGAAGAATCGTAAACAGAAGTGCATCCGGATGTTCAATATTAGATTCGGACATTGATTTCCAAAGTTTTATAATCGACTCTGAAACAATGTCCTCAGCTGCCATTGAATCATGCAAATACGATTTCGCAAATGCAAAAGATTTCTTATACCATCTTTGATATATGCTATCAAAATCATTCATAAGTCAACATAGTGCTTTGTCGTGTTGTTTCATGGGTTCTGATATATGCTATCAAAAAACATTCATAAACCAACGGCATATATTATCATAAACCGTCTGTCTTTGTTTTTGGCAAAGATACTCAGTCTATCGACTTTACACCATATATGCTGAATAAATTTTGTGTGGCTTCCATTTTAAGAGATTTTCAGTAAGCACCGAAGTTGTAGTTATTATAAAGGATTGTGAAGCAAATACGTATTTGTCGGATGAGCCTTTTGTGTCTGCCCTGAGATTTTTCTCTTATCTTTGTATTGATTACCGACTTAATTAATAAGAAATGTATAAGATTAGTAAACAGTTTTCTTTTTCAGCATCCCATGTCTTGAATTGTTTGGACGAAAATCATCCTTGTGCTCGCTTGCATGGACATAATTATATTGTAATAGTGTATCTTCAAAGCGAAACTCTTAATGAATATGGCTTTGTAAAAGATTACAAGGAGTTGCGACCTGTGAAAGATTATATTGATGAGGCATTGGATCATCGTCATTTGAATGATATCTTTTCTTTTCATCCAACTGCAGAAAATCTTGCTAAGTTTCTTTATGATCGGTTTAAGTCGGATTTCCCTGAACTTTATGCTGTTGAGGTTTGTGAAACGCCAAAGACAAGAGCTATTTATGAACCTTAAAGTCAACGAACTGTTCTATTCTTTGCAGGGCGAGGGGGGGCGAACGGGCGAAGCATCTATTTTTATTCGTTTGTCCGATTGTAATCTTCGATGTGATTTTTGTGATACAAGCTTTGATTCGGGAGAGGAACTGAGCCTTGATGAAATCCTGTCGCGAATACAAGAGTTTCCTTGCAAATGGATTATTTGGACAGGTGGAGAACCTACATTGCAATTAACAGATGAGGTTCTTCTTTTCTTTAAGCGGAACGGATATAAACAGGCAATTGAGAGTAATGGATGCTTCCATTTATCAGAGCTGCTCGATTATACCGTTTGTAGCCCGAAAGGAGATGTCGAGTATGCCCGTAATGAGAATAGAAAAGTGAATGAAGTGCGACTTCCTGCGAGAGAAGGAGATAAAATCCCTTCGATTGATATTCTCCCGGAGGCAGACATCTATTGCTTAAGCCCAATCTTTTGTCCGGATATGGAAAGTACAAAGAGAAATATAACCTTCTGTGTAGAATATATAAAGAGAAATCCTGTCTGGAAGCTAAGTCTGCAAACCCATAAATTGATTGGGATAGAATAGAGAGAGCTTTTACCCTCTCTATCCTATTAGTGAACATCAGTTGCTCAAAGCCTCTAACAATTTACGAACAGCATCTGCCGTAGTTTTTTCCGTATCCAATAGCTGTACGAATTTACTACCTATTATGCCCCCACAAGAATTATCCGCTGCTGCTTGATATGTAGCCTTATTGCTTATCCCGAAGCCTACTAATCGAGGATTGCGTAGGTTCATTGCATTGATACGGCGGAAGTATGCTTGCTTCTGTTCGTCGAAGCTCTGTTGTGCGCCTGTTGTTGCTGCGCTTGATACCATATATATGAAGCCATCCGTATGTTCGTCGATGAGGCGGATTCGCTTTTCGGAAGTCTCTGGGGTTATCAGCATAATCACTTTTATATCGTGAGCCTTTGCCACCTCTTTGTATTCTGCCATATAGTCTGCAAAGGGAAGATCGGGGATGATTACTCCGTCAACTCCAGTTTCCTTACACGAACGACAGAAGTTTTCGAATCCGTATTGCATAATAGGATTAAGGTATCCCATCAATACTATCGGAATGTTTATCTCGCTTCTAACATCTTTTAATTGCTCGAAAAGCAGTTTTAAGGACATACCATTAAGTAGTGCTTTTGTTGCCGCTGCTTGTATCACCTCGCCATCTGCCATTGGATCGGAGAATGGAATACCTACTTCCACCATATCAATCTCTTTGTCTTGTAATTCTCTGAGTACTGTGCAAGTATCATTCAACGCCGGAAAGCCGGCGGTAAAATAAACGGACAATATGTCGCTTTGCTTTGCCTGAAAAAGTTTGTCTATACGATTCATATCTTGTTGTTTTTTATGTTCTCAATAAAATGTGTGATTAGTCCTGCATCCTTTAATGCCGGAGAGATTTCAAAACCACTGTTAATATCAATTCCTGCAAGCATTGGATGCGAAAATGTCTTAACGCCGTCGAGACATTTGGGATTAATTCCACCGCTTAACAGGAAAGGAGTTTTGCCTTTGTAGGATGACAGGACAGTCCAATCGAACATTTTGCCCGAACCACCATAATTGCTGCATTTAGTATCAAATAGTAAATAATCCACACGCCCTTCGTAATCATCTGCGGCTTTTATATCTTCTGCCGATTCTACCGGAAGGGCTTTGATAACTCCTATGCCGCGTCTTTGTAGTGAACAGCATACCTCGGGAGATTCATTTCCATGCAATTGGATGAAGTCAAGTTTATACTTTGTTGTGCAGTCCATCATCTCCTCTGGTGTAGCATTTACGAACACGCCGACTTTCTTAATCCTTCGTCCTTGATAATGTATTTCATCGTATAGGCTGGTATTATCTTCTCCTATATAACGAGGGGATTTATGATAGAATATCATACCTATCCAATCTACTCCTGAAGCTGAGACTTCACGAATATTATCGGTATCACGCATTCCGCAGACCTTTACTATCATAGACTGTCCTCCTTGATAAAGTCCGACAATGCCTTGCCTGGGTTATTAGTCTTCATAAATGTTTCACCGATAAGGAAACCTTGAAACCCTGCGTCTCTAAGTCTGTTGACGGTTTCAATATCTGCCAATCCGCTTTCTGAAACTAACAGTGGGGATAATCCTTTCTCCTCGGATATCTTTTGCATCTTCTCTGCCAGGCGGAAAGAGTTTTCCACATCAGTATGAAATGTTCCGAGATTGCGATTATTAACGCCCAGCATATCAACGTATGCATTAAGATGTCCCAACTCCTCTTCGGTATGCACCTCGAGCAAGACTTCTAAGTCTAAACTATGCGCAGTCTCTGCCAATGATAGACATTCTTCAGGAGTAAGAATCGATGCTATGAGTAAGACTGCATCAGCCCCCATTATGCGAGCCTGATATAATTGATAGGCATCAACAATGAAATCCTTGCGGAGCAATGGCAGAGTTGAAGTCAGACTGCGTGCTTTTTGTAAATCGTCGAGCTCACCTCCAAAGAATACGCTGTCAGTCAGTATAGAACTTGCAGATGCTCCGCCTTGTTCATAAGCTGGGATAACATCAGCAATGTTGGCATCAGGAAATAACCAACCTTTGGATGGCGACTTGCGTTTGAACTCTGCTATAATGCCCGACTTTGAAGCAGCAAGCGACGCTCTCATTGAGTTCGTCGGACGCCCCATGCTTGAGTCGATAATAGGAAGAAGGTTTTCCAAGCTGGCGATTGCTTTTTGTATGACAACTTCCATTCGTTTGTTTTTTACAATCTTTTGTAATATATCTTCCATCATATTTATGAATTTAGGCTTAGGAACTTATTAAACGTAGCGAGTGCTGCTCCACTCTCCAAGGAACTGCGCGCTTCATCTATGCAGACTTCTATTCTCTTCTCCGGACAAATAACTTGTATTGCGAATGCCGAATTTGCTATCACGGCATTGCGCTGTGCTGAGGTTGCCGTATTGTTTAGTACGGCATCGAAGATCTCTGCTGCGGCTTCTCCTGTTTCTCCTCCGTCAAGTTCTTCTTGTGTGCAACGAACAAAGCCGAGCGACTCCGGTGAATAAATCTTTTCTTTGTCTGCCATAAAGACTTTAAACTCTGAAGTAAGTGATATTTCATCATACCCGTCTAAGCTATGAACAACTGCGAAATTGGTTGCACTCTCCTGGTAAGTATAACTGTAAAGTCTTAACAGAGGAAGGTTGTAAACACCTAATAGCTGATAGGCAGGAATCACAGGATTAACCAACGGACCTAACATATTGAAGAAACTACGCACACCGAGGCTCTTTCGAATCGGTGCAACTGCCTTAAGAGCAGGATTGAACAATGGAGCATGAAGATATGCGATATTGCAGGCATCCATTGAGCGGCGGAGCTTATCTGCCTCATTGGTAAACTTAACACCATGTGCTTCCATCACATTACTTGCACCGCTTACTGATGTTGCACCATAGTTGCCGTGCTTTACCACATTGTACCCTGCACCTGCTACAACAAAGCAAGAGCAAGTGCTTATATTAAATGTATTCTTGCCATCACCTCCTGTTCCTACTATGTCAATAGGTTTATATTCCGACAAATCTACTTGTACACGCATCTCGAGCAAAGCCTCACGGAAACCGGTTAATTCCTCTACCGAAATATTACGCATAAGGAATACCGTGATAAGGCTTGCTATCTGCGAGTCGTTATATTTCCCCAAAGCAATGTTCTGGAGAATCTCTCGAGCTTCATCCTGCCCAAGAAACTGATGCTCGAATAGTCTGTATAGTATTTGTTTCATAATTCTAACCAATTTTTAATTATACGCTTCCCGTCGGGAGTCAGTACCGATTCAGGATGAAATTGTATCCCCCTTACGTTATACTTCTTGTGTCTTATTGCCATAATCTCACCCTCTTCGGTGTCTTCGGCTGTTACTTCAAGACAATCGGGAAGATTCTCCTTTGATACAGCCCATGAATGGTAACGCCCAGCCTTGAAGATTGTCGGCAGTCCGTCAAATAGAGGCTCTTCCTGCAATACCTTAATATCAGAACTGACTCCATGATGCACATTCGTCAGGTTGATGAGCTTTGCTCCGAAAGCCTCAGCTATTGCCTGCTCACCAAGGCATACGCCTAATATTGTCTTTGTCGGAGCATAACGTTTAATCAGTGGCAGTAGGATGCCGGCTTCTTCAGGAATGCCCGGACCTGGTGACAGCACTATCTTATCGAAGCGTTCAATATCGTCAATCGCAATCTTATCATTGCGGAACACTTCTACCTCTGCGCCTAATTCTTTCAGATAGTGAAGCAGATTGTATGTGAAGGAGTCGTAATTATCGAATAATAACATTTTACCCATTGCCTTAGTTCTTTAATGTTGATGCTAAATCAATAGCCTTCTTTAATGCTCCGAGCTTGTTGTTTACTTCCTGCAATTCACGTTCATCATCACTCTTTGCAACAACTCCTGCACCTGCCTGATAGTATAACACATTGCCACGGCTAACAAACGAACGGATTGTGATCGCTTGATTTAAGTTGCCATTGAATCCTATAAAGCCAATACAGCCACCGTATGCACCGCGATTATGCTTCTCTAATTCTGTAATCAATTGCATAGCCCTCACCTTGGGCGCACCACTTAACGTTCCTGCAGGGAATGTATCAATATATGTCTTTACGGAATTACTATCCTGATTTATTTCCCCACTTACACGGGATACTAAGTGTATCACGTGACTGTAATACTGCACTTCCTTGTAGAAATCAATCTTCACATTGTGAGCATTACGACTTAGGTCATTGCGGGCAAGATCTACCAGCATAACATGCTCGGCATTCTCTTTTGGGTCGGCAAGTAATGCTTCTGTGCGTTGTTTGTCCTCCGCCATGTTTCCTGTGCGGAAGGCTGTTCCAGCTATCGGGTCGATGCTTGCGTATCCATTTTCGACCTTGCAGTGAGTCTCAGGAGACGAACCGAAGATGCGGAAGCCGCCGAAATCAAAATAGAATAAGTAAGGCGATGGGTTAACGCTTCTCAAAGCACGATAAACCTTAAAGTCATCTCCTTTGAATGCCTGCTCAAATCGACGGCTCAACACTATCTGAAACACATCTCCACGAAGACAATGAGCGATACCTTTGCGTACCATCTCGCGATATTCTTCGTCTGTGATAGACGATGTCTCATTGCCGATTGGTTGGAAATTATACGAAGCAAAGTTTCTGTTTTCTATAAGGGCTTCTATCTCTTGAAGACTATCTTTTTCTCCATCTTGTAATAATTCAACGAGTGTAAGTTCATTTTTGAAATGATCGAAGACTAAGATGTATTTATATAAGATGTATAACATATCAGGAGCGTCATTGTCCTGATGGTGCGCTTCCATTACGGGTATGTTCTCGAAATAACGTACTGCGTCAAACGCTGTATAGCCGAATAATCCGCAGACATCTTTATTCTCTCCGCTTATCTCAAACTTACTAATGAATGATGTTATACATTCATCGACAGGAGTATCTCTGACAACCTCTTTCTTTCCATTAGGGAAAGTCGCCGTACACTCGCTGTTATTGATTCCGATACTTGCCAATGGACGAAGTGCTATAAAAGAAAGACTGTTCTCATCTCCATGATAGTCGGAACTCTCAAGTAATGCCGATTCGGGATAAATGTCCCGCACTTTCAAGTATATGCTGACAGGCGTATGCAGATCGCCTAATAGTTTTTTGCTTATGGTGTTGAACTTATAACTCATCGTTCTTTCTTTTCGTTAAAGTAATTGATGTATGTTTCTATGTCCTTGTCTCCGCGACCGGAAACGGTTAGCACCACTAACTCATCAGGGTTGAATTTAATCTTAGGCAAAGCACCTAAGGCATGAGCACTTTCCAATGCCGGAATAATCCCTTCCAACTTCGTAAGTTCAAATGCTGCCTCTAAAGCCTCTTCGTCATCAACAGCCAAGACCTCCGCGCGCTTAGCATCAGCAAGATTAGCGTGCATTGGTCCGATGCCAGGATAATCAAGTCCTGCGGAGATAGAATAAGGCTCTTCTATTTGTCCGTCCTCGTTCTGCATCACATAAGTATAAGCTCCGTGAATGATACCTTTCTTTCCTAACTGAATAGTCGCAGCCGAATGTCCGGAGTTTATTCCTTTTCCTCCTGCCTCTGCAAGGATAAGACGGATACGCTCGTCGTCCATATAATGATATATTGTTCCTGCAGCATTGCTTCCGCCGCCTATGCAAGCGATAAGAGTGTCGGGATAATCGCGTCCTTCTTTCTCTTGTAACTGCCATTTTATTTCCTCGCTTATAATTGATTGCAAGCGTGCCACCATATCGGGATAAGGATGAGGTCCCATTGTCGAGCCAAGTATATAGAACGTATCAGCAGGATTACAGCACCAGTCGCGTATAGCTTCGTTTGTTGCATCCTTCAACGTCATATTTCCAGAAGTAACAGGAATGACTGTCGCTCCAAGCATCTTCATCTTCTGCACATTGATATGCTGACGCTCCACATCGGTCTTTCCCATATAAACTATGCAATTCATATTCATCAACGCGCATACAGTAGCAGTCGCTACACCATGTTGCCCTGCGCCTGTCTCCGCAATGATGCGAGTCTTTCCCATACTTTTAGCAAGAAGGATTTGCCCTAAAGTGTTATTGATTTTATGAGCACCGGTGTGGTTTAATTCCTCACGCTTTAGGTAGATACGGCAACCGTATTTCTCGCTCAAACGTTTTGCGTAGTAAAGTGGCGAAGGTCTGCCGACATAATCTTGTAATAGATAGCGAAACTCCTTCTTGAAACTCTCGCTCTCCAATACCTTTAAGTAATTGTTCTGCAAATCTTCTACACACTTATGAAGAATCTCAGGGATATATGCCCCGCCGAACTCTCCGTAATAACCGTTTTCGTCAGCATTGTAAGTTTTCATCTTTCTGTTATGTTTTTATATTGTTTTGTTCTAAATCGTTGTGAAACGAAAAAAGGTCTGTCGCAAGTGCGACAGACCTTTTTCTTATATTTTGATTCCTTTTTTATAGAATACACAAGGCTGCTTTCCTTACGACCGTTGGGATAATAAGAAGTGCCACCAATATGTATTTATAAACAACGTTTTCATGTTCTTTTTTGTTTTTCTGTTGACAAATATATCCATAAAATCATTTTCATCAAACGTTTCGTCATATTTTTTTCTAGAGAGATGATCCATATTGTAATCCGCCTTTTATGATTTTCACGCTGCGACAGTTTCCTTCAGCGAAAAAAGATATCGCGTTAATAGGTAGGTTGTCCAGTTTGTTATACTTAAAAATATTGAAAAACAACACCCGCTTTTTGGCATAAAAAGTGACAAAATGATAGCGTTTCGCCACTTTTACTTACGCGCATTTTTTAACATTTTTGCTGCAGACTTGATTTTTGCCAAATTTTGACCAAAATTCACGTTTTTTTGGTCAATTGCATACATACACTTAGCCAAAAGTATGCATACTTTTTGAAAAAGTACACATACTTTTGCTCAAGAGTATGTGTACATTTGAGCGAACGTTCAAAAAAACCTATTTTCGGAAAAGTTTCAAAAATCGACACCTCGTTAAATGCC